>Ga0102813_1000120_pt1 | contig 35832 bp, 63 predicted proteins | sample ColrivemetaGS725_FD_84512 | JGI IMG/M metagenome (GOLD analysis project Ga0102813, IMG submission 84512) | Estuarine microbial communities from the Columbia River estuary - Flood tide ETM metaG S.725 | ecosystem: Environmental > Aquatic > Marine > Intertidal zone > Estuary | place: USA: Columbia...
TCTAATGCACTTACAGATTTTACAATACAATTTAACACCCAGCTTTCCGACTTGAGCAACAACATAAAAATGAATGGATATGCCATAGGCGTTCTGAAAGCACCGAGTGATATGATGCCACAAAATGTGACAATAGGCGCATCAATGCTATTAAAGTTGCCAACAGACAACCCAGATACGGAAGTCGATTTTGAATTTACTAATCCATCTTCAAATATATCTGAAATATCAGAGGCTATTGATAAGTTCTTAAATTACTTTGTTACTAGTGAAGGTCTTGGTGGTTCAGTTGTTAATAGTCGTGGTGATAGTGAAAAGGCTTCAAGCGGAATAGATAGATATTTAATGATGTTATCTAAGATAGAGTCTCATGTTGACGACTATGAGGCTTTTAAATGCGCAGAAGATGAAATCTTTAGAATAATTAAAAAGTGGCTGAGTGTTTTAGATGTAACACAATTAGATCAGAAATATTTCACAACACTGCCAGAAAATAGCGAACTAGAGTTAGATTACTACAAACCAGAAATGATTGAAACTGAAACTGAAAAGCTTACTAATATAGAAAAGAAATTAGAAATGGAATTAATTTCAAGAAAGCAAGCGGTTATGATGCTTCACGGAATTGAAGATGAAGACAAGGCTCAAAGCTTACTAGACGAGATCAAAAAAGATAATGAACTTTCACCAATTGTAATTAATGAAGTACCAACAACGGATGAAGATGGCGAAGAAGAAGAGAGCTAAAGGGAATATGATTGTTAGCTTAAAACAGCTATCACAAGATATAAACCTTAAGGAATATTTAGGCGACACACCAACTGCAAAACAGAAAAAACTTTTTGCAGAACTCGCTATAGATGTAATTGAAAACCGAACACTAGATGGTAGAACAATCAACGGTGGTAAGTTTAAAAAGTACTCAAAAGAATATGCAGATGCAAAAGGCGTTACTCGTGACAGTGTTGATCTTTTTTTAAAAGGCAAGATGCTTGATGGTCTGGGTAGAAGAAAGTCAAAAGAGAAGTCTGGAACAGTTTTCGTGCAAATGAAGAAAGGCAAGGAAACACTCAAGGCATTTAATCATAATACCGGCGACACCTTACCAAAGAGAGAGTTTTTTGGGCTAACAGATGAAGAGGCTAAAGCAATAGCAAAAGAAATTGCCGAAACAAAAGAAGAAAAGCGTAAGGCAAGCGCTGGAACAGGAACATCTTTGTCGGAGCTTAGAGCGGCAATAGATCTATTAGACATAGAACAGGTTGATTAATGGCAACTTTAAAAATAACAAATTTAAATAGAGTAAAGACGGCTGTTAGAAAGAAAATAATAACACAGCTAAGAACACCGGCTATTCGTAAAGGTGTTGCGGAAGTTGTTGTTAAGGAAATTAAAGCAACTAAATTTGGTTCACCTAGTGCTAAGTATAAAAAATGGCGAATGAAAAATGGTCGATACAATAAGTTAGACCCAGAATATAAGCTCAATAAAATAAATATAACATTTACAGGTGAATTGCTTCAAGATCTTATTACTAACGCTAAAGCTCAGTTCAGCGATGGTCGTGCAAATATATTCTTGGAGCACAGCAATAAGAAGCACAAAAAATACAAAACATCTAGGGGCGATTTAAGCACCAGCAAAAGAAAGAGAACTTACAAGCAAATAAAGAACTATAAAAAGGGTAAGACCGCAAAAGGAAACAGATCTACTTATCAAGAAATATCCGATGGTGTTAGTAAATACTACGATTATTTAAAATTTAGTAGCAAAACCAAATCTAAGGTGATTAAATTTATCAAGGATAACTTATTTAAAAATTTAAAGTGAAGTCAACCGTGTTGACACAATAAACAAAAACAAGGAAACTTAAAATGAAGAATTTAGTTACCGAGCCAGTGGCTCAACCAGATGAGAACAGTGTTCAAACTGATTTAACAAACGAAAACAATTCTAGTAGTACTAACAAGTATAAAGAAGATATGTTTCGTTACAAGCAACTAGCAAAAGATAGGCAAGCTCAATTAGATGCAATAGCACTAGAGGGCGAGCAGAAGAAAGGCAATTTTGAAGGTGTAATCGGTAGCTTAAAAGATAAAGTTTCTGAGTACCAAAAAGAAAATGCTGAACTGAAACAAACTTTTGCTGAAAATGTTTTAGACAAGGCTATTGAAAACATGGCAATTTCTAAAGGTTTAAAGGGAACTCAACTTGAAGTGTTTACTAAACTAATAGACCATGATGCGAAAGGTGTTGTTGAGTTTGATGAAAGGTTTAATGCAAAGTCGGAAGATGTTGCAAATTTGGTTGACGATCACATGAAAAGGTATGGCGAGATTTTTAAATTAAAAGCCAATGTAATCGACCAGTCACCAAATAATAATCCAATCAACAGACCAAGTGGAAAAGAATTTAATAAAAAAACGGCTAGTGCTGACGAGATAGTTGCTCATTTACTAGCTAATCAAGATAAATTAAAATAACAACTAATAACAAAGGAATTTAAAATGGCTGATGCTATCCAAACACTACCGAATTCAAAGAATGATTTAATCGTTGCTGCGGTTCAAAAAAACTTAATTGAAAAATCTGTTCTTGCTGGAACTGTAAGAGACGTAAGTGCTTTTGCTGGAAAGGGAACAACTTCTTTCAACGTGCCTAAACTTTCAAACTTTACTGTTGTAAACAGGGCGTTTGGTGCGGCTGCTGATGCAACTGCGCTTACTGACTCTAGTGACAAGATTGACTTAAACTTCAATGCTTACATTGCATGGTTATATGATTCAAGAGATAATTATCAATCAACAATAGAATACAAGATTGAAGCTGCAATGAGAGCTTCACTTTCACATGCAAAAAATGTTGACGAGCAAATCATCGCTACAATCGACGCTGTTGCAGGTGTTCAAGTTTCTAAGGCTGTATTTACAACTGTTAAAGAGCAAGTTTTAGAAATGAGAAGACAACTTTTGCAAAATGGTTCAGACATTGGTCGTATGACTCTTGCTTGCGGTGTTGATAAAGAGGCTGAGATGCTTGCAGAAAGTGATTTCGTTAGAGCAGATTTTTACGGATCAGCTAACGTAAGAACTGGTCAAATTGGTCAACTTTACGGTGTTCCTGTAATTATTTCAAGACTAATTTCTGGTGATGAAATGAAAATGTACGATGCTGATGGTATTGGTTTAGCTTTTCAAGGTGGCGTAGAAATGTCAGAACAAGACGCTAACGAGTATGGTGCATCTTCAAAAAGAATCGCAATGGATCAGGTCTTCGGTACTGGTGGATTAGAGTTAGGTGAGCAAGGTGCTCTATCAACTGAATCACCTTTAGTGGCTAAACTTGTTGCATAAGGTTTAAATGTCTAATACTTTTAAAATTAGAAATTACATAAAGGCGAAGTCTGAAAAACGGCTTCGCTCTTTAATGTTTCATAAGCAACTAGAATTAAAAATGGTTGCCTTGGAATTTGATAATATCACCTACGCCAAAGGTTATTGGTTTGCTTGGTATTATGAAATAGCGAGCGATGCAAATGTAATGCAAATTGAAAGCGAGAACAATGACACAGCCAAGAACAATTGAAGGTCGAGAATTTACTAAATTTGTAGAATCAGAAAACAGACCTCAACATTCATTAGTTGAAGTTCTTGTTGGTAATACAGCGCCAATCAAAGTTGATATTGTTGAGGGTGGTGCTGGTGAAACAGTTAATTCTTATAGTGAAATACTATCACTTGCTGGATTGGCTACAGCTACAGTTGTTCTATATACTGTTGCTGCTGGAAAACAATTGCAACTAAAACGAATAGACTTTAGTGGCGAAAATATAGCTGTTTACTCAATAGATGTTAACAATTCAATAGAAGCTAAGCGCCGAACATATTACACAAACTTTAATGGTGAGATTATCTTTAATGATTTATTGCTAGTTGAAGGTGATGTCATTAAACTAATAGTAGAAAATAAAACTAATATGACAGCCGACTTTAATGGCAATTTACAAGGTAGATTACAGGATGCTTGAGTTAAAAAAGAAAGAAGTTGAACTAATGAAAGTTGAATGCGCAAAAGCTGAAATGAGCATGAAAGTTATGGAGTCTGAAGAAAACATTCAAAGATTAAAAGATAACATGGCTAACCAAGATATTAGAATTGCTGCTTTAAAAGAAGAAATTAAAGAACTAAACAAATAGTTAAAAGGATTTTATTATGGCTGATTACGATAGCTCATTACCAGTAAGAACTGAGAGCGCTGGTGATATTGATGTATTTATTTCGGATGCAACAACATCAACACAAAAATTAAAAGTTAATGCTGATGGTTCAATTGATACGAATCAAGTAGCTGGTTCAAAAATAATTATTACTGATGGAACAGATGATTTAGAAGTAAATGCTGACGGTTCAATTAATGTTAAACAAGACAAGTTAGCCTTTGCAACTGATACTGTTGATGTTTCTGGTTCTGATGTCACTGCTACTGTTACGGCTGTTGATCTTGATATTAGAGATTTATCAGCATCAACAGACAGCGTGCAAGCTAATCTATTTGATGAAGCTGGAGTTGCTTATTCGCAAGCTAATCCATTACCAGTAGAACTTACACAAGATCAATCAGGTGATGAAATTGTTGATTTCAATACAAGTGCTGCTGTTGCAAAAGATGCATCAGTTAATCATGACTACACTGTAAGCGCTGGTAAAACATTCTTAGGTGAGGAAGCTTGGGTTTCTGGAAGTGGAAAACTTAAAGCTGAATTACTTGTTAATGGTGCAATTAAATGGGTTGGTTTCAATTCTACAGCTAATCCAAATATTAGAATACCACTAGAAAAAATAATGAAGGCAAATGCTACTGAAGTTATCAGGTTTACAATCACAAACAGAGACAAGCAAGCACAAGATGTTTACTCAACTCTTACTGGATTAGAGATATAATATATGGCTGATATAGGCGATGAACAACAATCAGAAGTAACTCGTATATCTGGCGCTAATGAAGAAAACATTGTTAGCGTCAATAATATATTAGAGTTCAGTGTCAATGATACTCCACAACAGGGGTTATCGGCTACACTTACACTAACAACGACAGCACAAGAGCTTAAAGTTGGTGCTGTTGCTTTAGTTAATAGAAAGCTTATAGAGATGCAAGCATTAGATAAGAATATTAAGTGGGGATATAATACTAATTGTGATTTCGACTTATTTAAGAATCAATTCTTTTCGCTACCGTGTGGAGAGAATTGCACTTTATATTTAAAAACAAGTGTTGGAACTGCAAATATTGCAGTAAGTGAGAAATAATGGGCGCACCATTTACTTTTCCAGTTGCTCAAGCTACGCCTTATGACAATAGCGATAGCGGTCTAGTTGCTGAAAATGTTAAAGATGCAATAGATGAATTAAAAGAACAATTGAATGTAGCTGTCTTTACAATACCATTAGTTTACAATGGAACAATAAGTTCAGACACATTTATAAGCTATTCAAACCTGACACCAAACTCGCCGATAGTAATACCTGTTAATTCAGAATTTACTAGTTTTACTTTCTCTAACTCCAGGAATGGTGCTGATTTTGGTCTTGAATTTAGAATAAATACATCAACTGGAACAGCTTTTTATAGCGTTTCAAAAAACAATACAAGATTTTTTGCAGATAATAATCCAAGCCAAATTTTCAATGCTGGTGATACAATTACTGTGAAATATTTAGACGAGGGTGGCAATTCTAATGATGTTGTTATCGTTCTAGCATTTAGGGCAATTTTATGAGCTACGGCAATTTTATGATTTACATTAAAAACACCTCTGGAAGTTCTGTAACTATAAGAGGTAACACCATAAGCAATAACGGTTATTATTTAATCCCATTGGTTGAAGTTGATGATTGGGCTAGTGATACAACTGTTTTCACTTTAATTGCTAGTGGTAATGCACAAATTGCAAAAGATGATAGTGGAACTGGTGATATTGCTGAGGTAACAGAGCAGTGGGAATATCTAACTAGAATTGTTCCAGAAGTTATTGATGTTGGTCTTGGTACTTTAGTTGGTGCGCAAGGTGTGCAAGGTGACACTGGTGCAAATGGTTTTGGTATCTATGCATTTAGTAATACATCATCTGATGGAACTGTTTTAAAGGCTAGAGGATTAACAGTAAGTAAAACAGCAACAGGAACTTACCAATATTCTTTTACTACAGCTACGCCAGATGCAAACTATATTCCGACAGCTTCATTTTTCAATTTAGGAACTAATACAGATACAAATTATTTTATAGATAATAAAACTGTTAATGGGTTTACTCTTACAACAGGTATTGGTGACAATGGAACAAGTGTTGATACTCTTGCAGATTTGAACCATGGTGTAACTGTGCTAGGTGATGCCTCTCCACAGGGGATAACATCAGCTTATGAAGCTTGGTTGAGTCTAGGTAATACCGGAACAGAGCAAGATTTTCTTGATACATTAGTTGGTGAGCAAGGCATACAAGGGATACAAGGTGTTCCAGGTGGTTTTGCAAATTATACATATAGTGAAAGTGAAGCGGAAAGCACTACTACTAGCAACAATTATCAGCAAAAATTAAAACTAACTACGCCTTCACTGGCTCAGGGGAATTACTTAATACAGTGGTATTGTGAAATCACAAGCACAGACAATGACGGTGTGGCATGTATTATTGAGCTAGATGACACAACGACAATCGCAGAAACAGAAGACGATAGACATCATTCCGAGGATTATTTCAAGCCATTCTCAGGTTTAAAACAGGTCACTCTCTCAAGTGGTGTGCATGAAATTGATATTGATTACAAAAGACTAGGCGGCACGGCTAAAATAAGACGAGCAAGAATATCTATAACTGGAGTTTAATAAATGCAATTCTTAATAACAGAAACATTAAACAATAAGGTTTTTACACCTAGACTTGAAACAGAAATCAATGAAAGCTCTATAAATGAAACACTTGAAAGAATAGACACTGAAGGAAATAGTGTAAGTATTATATTTTTATCTGTATTGTCACAGGCAAGCAATGACATTCTAAGTAATATAATTTCTAGTCACAGTGGCGAATCATACCCAAAAGAAAGCCATGTTCAAAAGGTAGAAGTTAGCACACCTATTATAAATAATGCTTTTGCAAGTAAAGGTGATTACCACTTTAGAGGATCGGGCAAAAAGTTTACTTGCCCAGCCAATGCAACAACATCTTGTGAGTATGCAATTGAATATGGTCATGTGAAGTTTAATGGCATCAATCTTTTAAGTGGCAATAGTGGCGATACATGCAACTTAAAAATTTTAGATAATAGCACTGGTACTTTTTCAAGTATACCAGATTATACATTAGATCAATTTGGCTTTGATTGGAATGTAATGTCTTCGGGTACAAAAGAAATGTTGCCTTATGTAGCAGATTTATATCAAACAATGAGAATAGTTATTGAATACACAAACAACACTGATAGTGAGCTAGAGTTAATGGTTAACTATTATATACACGAAGAGTAAAATGCGAAAAATAGCAATTGGATTTTCTACACCAAAAAAGTTTAGAGTTGCATCTAGGTTAATAAGATGTTTTGAAAATTCTGAGTATTCTCATATATATATTAAAATGGAAGCTTCAAGCAAGAGTAAGTTGCCATTTGCTAAAGTATTTCAAGCTTCTCATGGTGATGTTAATGCAGTTGCTTATGATGTTTTTAGTGAACACAATAAAATATTCCATGAATTTGAAATAGAAGTAGAAGATGAAAAATATTATGAAATTGCAACTTGGTTGTGGCATCAACTCGGAAAACCTTACGGATTTATACAGCTTCTAGGAATTGCTTTTAAGGTCGAGTTAAGTAACAATAGAGATAATAGGTTTATATGCTCTGAATTGGCTGGGATGATATTAAGAGATAATTTAGGTTATGACTTAAGCAAGTCTTTAGATTATATAGGCTTGAACGATATTAAAAATATACTGGATGGTGATTAATGGCTTTATTTCCAAGCTTATCAATTGAAAGAGTTCTGCAAGTTGAAGAGAAAACTAGACTAGATGCTAGCTTATCTTTTGTTACTGACGATGAAGAAATTACAGATGTTTTAATCTCACCAGACAATATAACTTTTATGTCTGTTTTTAATGGTGGTGATAATGAAAAATGGTTTTTAGATTGGGCTTACGAGTCTGATGGTTTTAAAGATGCTTCTGTAAGAATTGTTGCTGTAAGTGGCGATAAAACAAAAATTTATTCTTCTGGAATCAATGTATTAACGGAAGAAATCGACGCACTGCTAAGTAATGACAATGATATTCTTCCATTTGAACCAAAAATAATGAGATACTTACCAAAGGGAAAAAATTCTTTTATATATGCTCACAGGAAAGCGCAAGAAAGAATAATTGCATATTTAGACGAGCAGAGAATATGGAAAGACGATAATTCAAGATATGGTAAGTTGGATTTATCAACTGTGACTGACCCAGAATTTAAAGATCAATTTAGACAATGGTCGAGTTTTGAAACATTGTTAATTATATTTGAGTCTTTTCAAGTATCAACAGGCGATATTTTTCAAGAAAAGAAATTGGATTATACAGCACTAAGAAACAGCGCAAGAACTCGATCAGCACTAAGGTTAGACCAAAATGGTGATGGTGAACTAGATATTACACCTTATGATATTCGCACGACTAGGTTATATAGAAGATGATTAATGAAATAAGAACATATTTGAAAGGTGTTGTTAAGTCTGAAAACAGAGATCTCAGAGTTATAAGCAATCCCGTTACGGATGAAATGTCAGACACAGTGCTTGAAGACTCATTCTTTATTGGCATTCAGAACACGTCTAGCGACCTTATAGACACGACTATAGAAAGCGACATTACAGTTGTGCTTAGTATTTACAAAGCCGGTGACAGCGATCCTGTGGATGATTACGATGATGCTTACTGTGAAGCTATAAACATTCAAGCCAATGCATTATATAAAAAGAATATTTTGCAAATGGATTACATTAAAAATGTAACTTCATCGGGTATTGTAGTCGAAACAATAAATAATAATGACAATATGTTTAAATTCTCTATACAATTTACAATAACTGTAACTTACGAACACAAAGAATAATAAACTTTTCAAAGGATAATAAAATGGGTTGTACAACAACAAAAAAAACAGAACAGGTTTTAGAAGCAATGTCATGGTACTTTGGGGCTAGACAATGTAGATCTATCACTCTTCAAGACGATACGGCTGGAGATCAAGAAGATTTATATTTTGATTTAAACGGTATTGATGAAAGTTATTCGGAAAAACAATATTACGTTTGGTTAGATGCTGGAACTGGTGTTGACCCAATGGTTGCTGGAAAAACAGGTGTACAAGTTGTTTATACTAGCGGCGATTCGGCTTCAATTATTTCTGGTCTAGTTAGTGCTGCCATAGATTCTTTACCAGAATTTAGTTCAGAAGCTAGCGGTGCGGTTGCAGAAGTTGAAAATAAGTTTTTAGGTGAAATAAGTGTTGAAGATTATTCTAATGCTGGTTCAATCTCTGGAGTAGTAAACAGAATTGGATTCGGTGGCTTACTAGGGGCGATTGCTCAGGGTGGTGGAACAATTAACACAGCACAAGAACTTGAAGATATTAAATCGGATTCAACAGGTGAAATTATTTTAGATCAAATCATTAAAGGTGCATCAGTGAATATTGATTTAACTTTACTTGAAATGAATACTGAAAGATGGGAAGCATTAATCGGTGAAGGTTATGGGGCAACAGAAGGTGCATCAGTTGGATATGGTACTTCTAAGCTTTATAACAGTTCATTTAGCTTTGCAGCTCAATTATCTGGTCACCCAGTAAGATTACCACTTTCAGACAGAAGTGCTGATGTAACAATGTGGAAAACTGCACCAAATATGAATTCAATTTCTTATTCAGGTTCAGAAGTTCAAGCAGCTGAGTTCAGCTTCGTAGCTCTTAAAGATTCTACTAAGCCATCAACAATTGATCTTTTCACAAGAGGTGATCATAGTTTATTCTAGTATTAAAAATTAAATAACGGGGGGCTTCGGCTTCCCTATTTCTATGGGAGTGGATAATGGAATTTAAAAGAACAGAGTATAAGATTAATGTTTACGGTGAACAAATAGTATTCAGAAAACCAACTGGATTAGAAAAGAAAAAATGGTTAGTAGATTTAGGCGAAATTGCAGACAAAGCAAAAGACGGTGAAGCTTACGACTACGACGAAGATTATAGAATTACAAAAAAATTTCTAAGCTCATTGGGTTTTCCAGAAAAAACTTTTGATAGCATGGAAGAGAATCATCAGATTGAAGTTATCAATACGGTGATCGATATAAAAAAGAATTAAAGTCATACGAGATTGAAGCTTGCGAGCTTGCACACTTTTATGGCTATAAGCTAAGTGAAATTTATGAAATATGTTCTGATGAATTTGAAACGCTTTATCTTGGTATGCAAAAGATTGAAGCAAGAAAAATGTTAAGGGATTTTACAGTTGGTGATTACCCTAAATTAAAATCAGAAGATAGAAGTAAAATTCATAGAAATACATTTAAAGTTGGTTATCCAAATGCAATGAAAGAACGGGCTGTGAAGTCATCAGACTTAAAAGGCATTGTAGATATCGCAAGCCTTGTAGGGAAAAATAAATGAGCGAAAAGTTAGAAATTGAAATTGTCTTAACCAAGGCAGACACCAAAAAAGCATTTACAGAAGTTGAAAAGAAAGCTGAAAAGGCTGGAAAGAAATCTGGTGAAGGCTTTGGGCGATCATTTTCTACAAGCGTGAAAGGTGCAGCATCAAAGGCTATCAAGGGTTTCATTGGTGTTACAGTTGCAGCCGTTGGTTTAAGAAAGGCAATGGATTTGCTAGGTGCATCTTTTGATAATCTTAGAGGTTTTTCTCGTGGTGTATCTGAAATAAATTCTATACTACCAAAAAACCAAAAACTAACAGAACAATCTACACGAAGTTTAATAAAGTTTTCCGCTGTATTTGGTTCAGACCAACAATCACAAGCAAGAGCATTTTACAATATTGTTTCAGCTGGTGTTAAGGGTACATCTAAACAATTAAAAACTTTAGCCATTGCCAATACGGCGGCGGTTGCAGGTTTAGTTGATATAGATTCCTCTGCAAAGGTTTTAGTTTCATCGGTTAATGCTTATGCAAGAAGTGGATTAACAGCCAAAGAAGCATCAGATGCTTTATTTGTAGCGGTACGAGAAGGTCAAACAACATTTGGTGAGTTAGCAAGTTTTCTTGGGAACGTAACTTCTGTTGCATCAGCAGCCGGTTTAGGTTTTAGCGAGCTTGCAGGGTTCTTAGCATTCACAACTAAAAACGGTCTTGCAACTGATGTTGCCGTAACTGGATTGAGACAAGTATTAACTAGTTTGATAAAACCATCTAAAGAAGCTTCTGACGAGGCTAAAAGATTAGGAATAGATTTTAGCACAGCCGGATTAAAATCTAAAAAGCTGGGAGGTTTTTTACAAGACCTTATAAAGAAAACTGGTGGGTCAGAAGTTGCTCTTGGTAAACTATTTGGAAACGTCAGAGCATTGACGCCAATCTTACAGGTTGCTGGTGGTAACTTTAAAGAACTAGACAGAATACTGGGTGAAACAAAAAACTCTAGTGGCGCAACTGCAACAGCATTTTCAGAAATATCAAAAAACCTAGACTTTAAATTAGACAGAGTTTCTAGTGAGTTTTCATCTCTAGGTTTAAATCTTTTAAGAGTTGTTAATCCAGCATTAACTACATTTGCTGACGGCTTAAAATTTATTGGAAAGGGTTTTAATTCTTTCTTTGAAAATAAAAAACCATCACTGGTGGATAATTTATCTGCGAGTTTAAAAACAGTAAATAAAGATATAAAAGCCGTCGAAGCAAGTTTGGCAACTGCAAAAGGTTTTCCACAGAAGACTTTATTTGGTGGCATATCAGCAAGTGGGAAAAGAGTTCAAGCACTAAGTCGTGACCTAGTAGAATTAAAAGAAAGAAGAATAGATTTAAGAAAAGATATTGTAGAGGTAAGGGAACTAGAGAAAGGTTCAAATGATGCCAGAGTAGAAAACGAAAAAACAGCCGATAAAACAATACTAGCCGAAAGGGTTACTTTGTTTTCAGCACTCGCAGCACTGGGTGTAAAATCAATTGGAACACTAGTTGCAGCGGAAGACGCAAAAATAGCAAAATTAAATGAGTTAAATGAAAAGAGATTGATAACAGAATCAGACTATGCAATGGCATTGGTTCAAATAAGGGCGCAGACAGATGAAAAATTAAATGAATTAGAAAGAGAGAAGGTTGCTAAGTCTATAGAGGCAAGTGGTTCTATTTCTGATGCGTTTTTAGATGCGGCAAAAAATACAAAATCTTCTACAGTCGCACTAGGAAAGGCTTTAAACAATTTAGCGATCAATGGTTATGGTCGCGCAATGAAATCAATTGGAAATGCTTTAGCAAAGGGTGAAAATGTAAATCAAGCTTTTGTTGACAGTGCAAAGGCAACGGCTGGTGAAGCTGCAAGTGCCTTTGGTGATTACTATATTAAAGTCGGTGTTGCAGAAGTTGCAGATACAAAGGGTGCTAGTGGTTGGGCAACAATTGCCGGTGGTTCAGCTTTAAAAGTTTTAGCCGGTGCATTGGGTTCTTCTGGTGGCGGTGGTGGTGCGAATGCTTCAACTGGCGGTGGCGGTGCTGGTGGCGGCGGTGGTCAAAATGATTTATTTGATAATGGCGTTTTAGATCAAGCAGACCTAGAAAGAGAAGAACCGAAAACAAATGTTGAAATAGTTGTTCAAGGCTCTTTGGTTCAACAAGAAGAGTTAGGAACATTTATAACAGAAACACTCAACGAATCATTTGGTAAACAAGGCGTCACTTTAACAGATGCCAGATTTGCTTAAAGGAAAAAATGTCAATAACAACTTACTCAGGATTTACTTATGGTCACGAAATATCATCTAGCAATGAATTTATTAATTTTGACGATGGTGCTGGTGAAGTATCGGAGCAAATTGAAATTGGTTCATATACATTAAACGATTTTTTAGACAAAGTTTTAGAGGCTTTTAACTCTGGTGGAACTCAAGAATATAGCGGCACTATTGATAGGTCGACTAGGAAAATAACTGTTTCCGCTGCGTCTAATTTTTCATTATTAGTAACAAGTGGAACGCAAGCCTCTATTTCAGCGTATGGGATAATCGGCTTTACTCAAGATAAAACCGGATCAAACACCTATGAAGCTGATATTGCTAGCGGTTTCTTTTATGAACCTCAATTTTTACTTCAAAATTACGTTGCATTTGAAGACAATGTTAAAACAGCTCAATCATCGGTTAATCAATCAGCCAGTGGTGTTGTTGAGATTGTTTCATTTGGTAAAAACGAGTTTATGGAATGCAACATCACTCTAGCGACAGATATAATTCCGCAAGGTGTTATTAAAGAAAATATTAATGGCGTTAGTGACTTGAGACAATTTTTAAATTACGCTATTAATAAGAATCCAATTGAGTTTGTTGCAGATTTAGAAAGCCCGAACATATTTGAGTCTGCTTTACTAGAAAAAACTAATGGTGATTCAAAGGGAACTGGATTTAAATTGAACGAGTTATATTCAAGAAAATTGGCTGGTTACTTTGAAACAAAAACTATAACATTTAGAAAACTTTAACAGGTGGTGAAATATTCCAGTATTATTTAAGAGTAAATTAAGTTCTTCAATTGCGAATGCAACATGGCTAGATAAAACAATTGATGATGCGACTGTTGGAAAATTTAGTCTAAGAGAAAATAGTTCTGCTCACATAGAAAACATACAATTATTTTTAAACACACTAAGAACAGATGTTAACAGCAACGATATAGAACTTGCTGATCATGAAACTAGAATTAGCGATAATGAATTACAATTAATAGATCATGAAACTAGAATTGGAGCAAACGAAACTAATATATCTACAAACACAACTAACATCGGAACAAATACAACAGATATACAAGCAATAGAAGATAGTGTTGGTGCTGCAAATGGAATAGCACCTCTTGGCGGTGATTCAAAAGTTCCAGCTATCAATCTTCCGTCTTATGTTGATGATGTTGAAGAATATGCAGACCTTGCAAGCTTTCCCGTAACTGGCGAAACTGGTAAAATATATGTGGCAATAGACACCGGAAAAACTTACAGGTGGTCAGGTTCAATTTATGTTGAAATTTCACCATCAGATGTGAATAGTGTAAATGGTCAAACTGGAATTGTTACGATAACTAAATCAGATGTTGGCTTAACAAATGTAACTGATGACTCACAATTAAAAAGATCAGCTGGGGATATAAATACATTTACAGAAAAATTATTACCAGTTGAAGATGATATTTTATTACTGGAAGACTCAGAAGACTCACTTAATAAAAAGAAAATAAAAATTTCTAATATTTTATCTACCAATAACTTATCTGTTGATGTTTCACAGTCTGTTAACTTTACAGCACAGAATAAAAAACTTTATCCAATAACGGCTGGTTTAGATATTCAGCTACCAGCACCAAGCACTGATTTCTATTGTGTTATAAAGGATATCACTGGCGACGTTGATAACAATCCAATAAATATAGTCAGAAATGGTGTTGAGAATATAGATGGTGTTGCTAGTGATTTTTCTATCACATCAAATTATCAATCAATTAATATTATAAGCGATGGAACAGATTGGTTTATATACTAGGGGAATACTTTGAGTTATACAGGAAACACACCGATATTTGAAAATGTTAAAGAATCACTTCCACTTGATATAGCTGTCACGGCTTTAGATGTTGATTGGGCGCTGGGTGATACTTATCACAAATCAATATCTACAGCTATCACACTTACCTTTTCAAATGATGTGAATGGTAAATCAATTATACTTGCAATTACGAATACAGATACAATAGACCGAGCAATAACTCTTCCGGTTGGTGTAAAGTCTGATCTCAATTATGATGGAACTGTTGTTAGTGGCACGACCACTCTTTTCACTTTCGTTAAAATAAATAGCGTGGTTTACGTTGCGGAAATTAAGGAAATAGCATAAATGAAAGTCTTGCCAATATCTATTTTGAATAAAAAGGTTTCTGGCGGCGGTGTTCCACCATTCTTTCCGCCAAGTGAAGGCGATTTAATTATTTTAAACGGTCAGACTGTAACATTTACCGCACCAATAACAAAAACATACACATCAATTGATATTCAATCTGGTGGTACTTTAAATATTACTGGAGATGGAAACCTTGCTCAAATACTTTGTTCTGGTTCTTTTAATATAGATGGTAATATAATTTGCAGAGCGACCGAAAGAAATGGGTATTCTTATTCTGGAACAACTATTTCAGGCTTGCCTTATTCACATACGGTAACTCAAAGAATTGGTGGAACTGGTGGTAATGGTGGAAACTCGGCTGTTCCTTCTACGAGGGGAATTGGCGGGAGTGGAACAAACGGATACGGCGGTGGCGGTGGTGGCGGTGGTGTAACTCTCAATGAAATAACTGTAGCCAAGGGCGGCAATGGTGGATCTAATAATTCATCTGGAGCAACTGGTGGAGTAGTCAATATTGGTGCAACACCAGCGGTCGGCGGTGCTGGTGGTGGCGGTAATGTTACGAACGCAAATGGCGGTGGCGGCGCAAATGGCTTGGCAAATCCACCTAGAGGTGGTGCTGGCGGTTCTGGCGGTGGTTCTGGCGGCGGTGGCGGTGGCGCTTATTATGAAGGCGGTGGCAAGATTTCTTTTGCATTTTCTGGCGGCGGCGGCGGTGGCGGCGGTCATAAAGGATTACATGGTGGAATAGTTTTCATTTATTCAGTGCAGACAATAACAGGAACAGGAAACTGTTTTGCTAGTGGAACAAATGGTTTTAATGGTGGCAATGCTGGAACAAACAACGCTGGCGGCGGCGGTGGCGGCGGTGGTGCTGGTGGCGGCGGTGGTAAAATAATAATTGAATCACCATCTAATAATCCCAGCCTCATTGTAACTGGTGGATCTGGTGGCGGTGGTGGTGCGAATGGTAGTGGCGGAACTCCAGGTGGAACTCCAGGCGGTGCTGGTCAATCTGGTTTAATTGGTGCAATACAAGAGGTAATAATATGATAAGAATTGGTTCTGAAATTGAAAATGTTCTTTGCGATAAGTTGAGCGGAAAAATAGACACTACAAAGGAATATGATAGCAAGTTATTAATAGATTCTTTTAGAAATGATCCTAAGTTTAATTTTGTAGATTTGGTTGGTTGGTTGTTCGGTGGTGGCGATTGGTCTGGCAAGGTTGAAACTGAAAAGTATGTTACGGAAAAAATTAATATTTTTATATCTGAAAACCCATCACCTAATGATGAAAATTTTAAAATAATGAACTGCGCTAGTGAAAATTGCAAGGTGAAATTTGTAGAGAACTATTTTTGCAACGTCTCTATTGAAGACAAGGAACTATATAAACAAAGGATGTTAGATGTATTTTATTCTTAGCTTTTTTGTTGGCGTATTAATGATGAATGTTCAACATGATGCAATTCACAGAAATAAACACTGGATAACTTCAATCATTACTTGTGGATGGTATTTAAAACCATTTCATGCGATGCACCACAAAAACTTCTTAGAGGGCGAAGACGATTTTTCTTGGGCAAGAAAAAATGAGAGTTTTTACAAGTTTTTCAAAAGAACACATCTAAAAAGAAGAGTAATGGCTGGGAAAAAATCTTTTATCCTTGATATGTTATCTTTTTCTGTAATGTCATACTTTTTTGGTTGGTATTATATTGTAATCGTAATTAGTTTCACTTTTCACTGGGAAATATTTGAATACTGGTCACACTATGCGCTTAAAGGTATAACTAAAGATAAGTTTAAATGGTCTTGGAATGTTTTAGGCAAAAAGTTTAATTATTTAATGTTAGGGCTTGGTTACCATTCAAAACACCACTTAAAAAAAATTGGAAGGTTTCCAGTTATATATAATGTGGATTTTAAAAGTTTGATGCATATTTATTTACCACTGATGCCAAAGAAATATTTTAGATTTATGAATAAACAAATACTAATAAATAAAAAGAAGGGTATATTATGAGCATTTTATTTGGAATTATTGTCGCATCTTTTTTAAACTGGCAAGAGAAATACAATCATTGTGAGTTTGATAAGTTTAAAGGTGATTACTGTGCAACTGCAAAAGTTCTACACGAGAGAGATCTTAACTTTAGAGCTAAAAAATAATGGAAAGCATATTAGTATTATTTGGGTCGTTTGTAAGTTTATTACTTATGGTGAATGCTTACTTTACGAGGAAAACTTTAGAGAAAATATCTTCAGTGGAATTAAGGTTGGTAGAATACACTACAAAACATGATGCCACTGACGAGAGATCTAAGGAAAACAAGAAAGAGCTAGACAGAGTGTGGGAACGATTACATAGTTTAGAGGGTGGTCAAGGTCAATTACTGGTATGGCTAGAATCACAAAAATAAATTAACAAGGGAGTTGAAATGAGTAAAGGTATTAAAGAGATTGGTGAGTTAATTGATGGCTTAACATTAATTGGTGAGCAAGCTAAAAAGATTTCAAAAGGTGGTATCGGTGTTGACGATATTGCACATCTAGTAAAAATTGCACAAGAGTTTGAAACTTTAAAAGAAGCATTCAGCGGATTAAAAGAAGCTGGTGAAGAAATTAAAGATCTTGAGCAAGCCGAAATCATTGCTATTATTGGCAAGCTATACGAAATGATTAAAAAAGTAGAACAAGCTTAATGAGCTTCGCGACTATAGTTACTGGTGTATTTGCTGTGGCTAAAGCTGTGCCTATAGTCGCAAATTATATAGATATGTTTATTGAAAAATATATCGACATTCAAATAGATAAAGCACAAAAAATAATTTATACAAAACAACAGAAAAGAGCTGCGATTATCAAGGCTATTTCACAGGCTAAAACAGATGAAGATAGAAAGAAACTTAGTGTTGTTCTCGCTGATATTTATAGTTAGTTGCACGACACCAAATAGTTATTTCAATAGACCGAATGTAATACCGACAATTAATAGTATTGGTACTGGTTTTCGTAATGGTATTGAAATAGATACTACTAATTTCTTATGTGTTGACCCTAAAGAGTATGAAACTATTCAGCTATATTTTGAAGATAAAGAGTTTAGATTATACAAATGCTTAAAATTCGGAAGGTGTAACTAATGGCTGTTGGTTTAAGTGTTACGGCACAATCATTACTAAAACAAGTTGGCATACAACCGCAAATAGCTTTAGACATTGAAGGTGTAGATACTCTATATGCTGCTCAACCTGTATTTAAATCGCTTGAGTGGGATGATTCTAACGCTAACTGGGATGATAATTTAAACTGGGATGGAACTATAAACGATCCAAATTCAGTTGATTGGATTTCATTGCAGGGAACAACTACAAGTATTTCGCAACAGATTAGACCAGATAAGGGAAGCACCAGCTCAATATCAACTGTTAATGTTGCAATTGTAGATGTTGAAGGTAAGGTCTCTAAAGCATTATCATTCGATTCAATTACTGAAATACTGGGAAAAAAAGCTACTTTCTCAATTGGCTTCTTTAATGAAGCGGCTGTTTACCCACAAGATTATCAAGCTATTTTTAGAGGTATAGTTGTAGATTTTTATACGGAAGCTGGAATCGTTATGGTGTCATTGGCTTCAAGTGAATCATTAAAGCGACAAGTGTTTTTAGAAAAGTTTCAAGGTGAGCTTAGTGCTGATATAGATAATTTAGTAACCACAATACCAGTATTAGACACTAATGGAATGTATGAATCTCAAGATGCATTAACAACTTATATAAGAATTGATGATGAATTAATGCAAGTGCTATCATTCACAGATACAAGCATTGAAGTAATAAGAGCGCAATTAAATACTTTAGCGAATACACACGAAGCCACAGAGTTTGAAACATTTTACAGAATGCAAGGCAAGCCGCTAGATTTATCTTTAAAAATAATGCTATCCGAAGAGGGTAATGAATATTTTGAAAGCGATGACATTCCAAAGAGTGTAAATTTTATTTCTATAACAGAGCAGTTAGCAAATACAATTATATTTGATTACTACGACATAAAAGAAAAGACCGGCTTAGTTGTTGGCGATACTTTTCAACTCGACACAACATTAAATACAAATACATATACGATTAGAGGTTTTGGGCAACTAGAAACTGGCGATAGCTTTATTGAAACATTTGAAACTCTAGTAACTGAAAGTGAATATCTTGGAACTTTTAAATATAAGTCTAAATATAATGTTCTACCAACTGGCTTGGGAATGATTTCTAACGAAGTTGATATTGAAGAATTTGAAAACCTGAAAGCTTCTTTTAGTTCTAACTTCATTGATTATGATTTATATATTAAAGATTCAATAGACGATATGAAAACATATATGGATTCTGAATTATTTTTTCCACAGGGTCTTTATTCTATCCCGAGAAAAGCAAGATCATCAGTCAAATTTGTAGTGCCGCCATTTAGTAGCGATATACTACCAACATTAGACAATAATACGATTACAAATATTACAAAAATAAAACAGAGAAGATCTGTTCATAAATATTTATATAATACTTATGTCTGGCGCTTCAATCAAGATTCTATAGAAGACAAATTTTTAACTGGTAAGGTTGTTTTAAATAATACATCAGTGCAAAGAATAAAGGTTGGTAAGAAGCAATTAAAAATAGAATCTAGAGGGCTAAGAAGTAACGTCGAAACATTTAATTTGGTTAACAATTTATCACAAAGATTGATAGATAAATATTCTTTAGCGCCGACTTATTTTGAAGGTGTTGAGGTTAATTATAAAACTGGATACGCCGTAGAAGTTGGCGACATTATAGAGGCATTTCCATCTGAAACAAAAACAAAAGATTTAAGAACTGGTAGCGGTCAAAGATCAAAGCTTTATGAGGTAACAAATAAGTCTCTAAATATTAAAACTGGCAAAATAAAATTATCACTAATCTCTAGTGCTTTTGAAATAGAATCAAGATATGTTGTTGTAAGCTTATCTAGTCGTGTTGTTACTGGCTCAACTGATACGAGGCTTATAATAGAGCCAATAAATGATCTTGGAAGCTTTAGAAGCCCAACATCTCAGTGGGAAATATTTAGAGGTAAAAACATTAGAGTTAGAAGTAAAGATTACCTTGATGATGATACAGTTGCCTTTGAAATTGACCCGACAAATAATGCTGCATTAATTTTAGATACACCTCTATCATTTACACCTAGTGCTGGGTACATAGTTGAAGTGCCAGATTACAATGATGCTGGTGCTGGAATTGATTCTGAGTATAAGTTGCAGTTTGGATACAACACAGCAAGGGTAACAATAACGAGCGTGACCGATAACAAGACTTTTGATGTAGATTTACCAGATAATTTATCATTAACATCTTTAATTTATGTTCACTCTGACGATTATTTAGAAACAAGTTCAAGCGAATTAATAAGAATAGAATCTATAATAGGCAATACGGTAACGCTAGAAAGTGATTTACCATTTACGCCACAAATTAATCACATAGTTGATAGAAGTAACTTTAAAGACGATGGTTTTCCATATACTTTTATCTAAATTTACTTTTGAAAATGTTGTGAGTAAAATTAAAACAAGAAAGGAATAAATAATGGCTGATAGTGATTTAGTTATACCATCAAGAGAAGAATTAAGAGTTGGTGATGTGCGTTATAAAGCCGCTATAAGTGAGGCTGTTTTTACTCGTGTTGCTGCTCAAAATAATTTTATAAACACCTATCAAGTTGATTCGCATAGGTGGGTTTTAAATGGATCATACGGCGTTGCAACTGGTCTTAATTTTTATGATGGTGTCACTGCTTTCTTTTTTAACTCGGAAATAACAGGCGTTAACTTTTGGAATCAAAGCGGTGTAAGTGGAACAACTGAATTTGATATAAATTGGATTGATGTCAATGGTGTTGATCAGGGAAGCATTTTTATTGTAACACCAAAAGTCACAGCAACAAGCCAAGTTTCAGCTTTTAAAAACTTAGTAACAAATACAGAGGTTAATCCAGCAGGAACAGTTTTGCCAACATTTGCAAAGACAACTTTTCTTGAGGGCGAATCTTTATACCTAAAACTTAATACTGCTATGATAAGCGGATTTAATAGCGGTCTTAATTTGTTTTATAGACCCATAAACTAGAGGAATAAATATGAGTACTTTTTACGGCGGCGAACAATTAGTAGATATATTTGCTCTCACTGGTATAACTACAGTAGGCACGGGTGATATATATACAGTTCCAGCTGGGTTTTATGCTAGCCTTAATATTTTGAAATGCAGTTTGAATAGTGGGTTAGCAATCTTCTCTCCAGCTGGTAACCTCACTAACGTGAGTATTGTTTCAAGCACGGCAGGAACTTCAATGTTGTTTTTAACCTCTGGTGGAAAGGTGGCGAATGCTCAGGATTTTACGGATTATCACATCATTGTTAGATTATACAAAAATCCATAATGAACTTTAAACACGAGAAAGACATGCTATTATTCACTTCATTGCATCCAATTCTTATCATGATTTACGCAGACTTAAATTGGTATGCTAAATCAAGGCACTTTGTAGACCTTACAATTACAGAAACTATTTCAACGCTAGCGGAAGATAAAAAATTAAATAGAACTTCAAGCTCACACAGAGAATGTAGAGCTATAGACATTAGAACAAAAGATTTAGATCCATTTTTAATTTCTGAGCTTGTTAACTACATAAACAACAAAACAGAATATAAAAGATTCCATTATTTATCTAGTGGCGGTCAAAAAAGATTGGCTTATTTTCACATAGGGAATGCCCCTCACATTCACCTCTCAATACATTCACAATTTGGCATTAAATCTGAATAGGTTTAATTCCACTTGATTACTCCCGATTGTCTCTAGTGCCACGGATGGCATTAGAGGCTTTTGGTGATATGGCATCAAGCAATTTAGAATACTAACGGAACAGTCAGATCAGACCTATTTTAGCTTGCTAATAGATGCCATGCAGATTTATATTTTGAATATCTATGGTTTAATTTATCGGGGTATAGCTTTATTATCTTAGCTTTTATTTCTTCTATTGGTATTAAGTACCAAGTATTAATATCTACTATGTGAACAGCAATAATATCACAATGGTTTTTTGTATAGCTTTTCTTTCCATTAGACCCATGAGACGCCATTGCTCTGTATCCATTTTTTTCTTTATAGGTAGTGCTTTTGATTTGAACTTTTAATAATTTGCCATTATATGAGGTGATAACATCAAAGCCGCAACCATTGTCAACATCTGGCGTGGATGCAACTACATCTTTCTTTAAGCATAAATAGCGAAATAATATTTCACTTGCAGTGCCTTGTGTTTTACTCATGCAGTAATTGTTTCAACTAAGTCGTGTAAAGTAAAATTAAAGAATATGTCTGAGATCTTTCAGCTCAAGTATTATTTCGGTTCTAATATCTTTGCTGTGAATTTTTGTAACTGTCAAAGAAATGACTTCGGCATCGTCAGCCATTATTTGTTTAAACAAAATATCTTCCACAACTTTTGTTAAATTAGAAACGTCTTTAGATTTCTTTGAAATCGCATCACCAGATTTTAAAAGTATTGGATAAAAGAACCTATACTCGGCAACTAGGTAATATTTTCCGCTTGTATATTTATTATTAAATTTGTTGATTTCTTTTCTATAACCTCTTAGTGCATTCCCCATGGATGACTCTAGTTGCTTATATGCTTCGGTCTTGTATTTGGTGGCAAATTTGCCTCTAGTTGAGATTTTTGTAGCGTGGTTTAAACTTATTGGTTCAATGTTTGGTAAAGAAATCTCTAGTTTCATTTTGCAGCCTTAGAAGTTCATTATATATTTCTATCATTGCAAGTGTATCATCTTTAGCCGAATGCGCATTATCAAAATATTTATTAAACAGTGCAAAATAAACCGCAGACTGATTTAATTGTTGAACAATTTTGCCAGTTGGTGACAATTTTTTGACAGGTGTGAATAATCGGTCTCTAGCGGCTGTTCTAGCCATTGTATGAACACTGGTTACATTGTCATTGAAGTATTTATAAAACAGCGTGTGGTTAGAACTGAGTTGATCTAGCTGAACTTTAATAACAGCTAGGTCAAAGTGCATAAAACCTTGCATAGTATTTGGATTTGCAAAACAAATAAACTCGGTAATATTAAACTGTGATATCCACTTTAGTAAAGACCGAAAAGCATCTTTCTTCGGTGGATAACACAGCATTGTTTTCTGCTCAATTTTGTGAATCTCTTGAGCTTCGAACGACCAATTATCTATCTGAGACTGAAAAAAATATTCTTCGCCGGATTCAAGCAAAAAATATGCCTCTATTATTTCAGCCTCGTAAATTTCTTTCGAGTTGGTTTCAATGTCAAAAAAACATTTCACTATTTAAAGCCACCAGATAAGTATTGATTAAGTTTAAGATTGTTTTCGCAGTGCTCTATAGATTGCTCTAATGTCAATATTCTTTTAGCTAGCTTAGTTCTTGTTCTATCTGAATAACTCATGTTTACAAGTTTGTTTCTTTCTTCTTTATACTTTGCACCGAGCTTCATCTTCTCGTTTGTTAGTTCTAAAATTCTATTAAATATTTTGTCATCAATCATTGGAAAAACCCCTTTATCATATTAATAATTTTTGTAAATAATGGTATATGCGTTTTAATATTTTCATTTTCTACGTTTTTAAAATTTGGCTCTTTATTATCAACCATGCTCTCAGCAATATTATCAATGTAAAATGGTGCTGTATTTTCTTTTCCATTTGGTGAATTATCGCCATGCCCGTAACTCTCAACTTCGTTTAAAAAATCACAATAGTGTACCATTTCGTGAATTAGTGTTGCGACAATTGAACCTTTAGTTCTGTTTAATTTTCTGTTATTTAAAAAAATGTGGTCCGGCTTGCTTGGTGAAAAATAACCAAGTGCTGATGACCAAGGGTTTTTAGACCTGTAAGTTTTAACAATTAAAGGGTGAACCGGTATATAATTAACAAAATGTCTTGTCTTTTCCATCTTTTCACTAGCTGGGTACATTGGAAAACCCAAAGAAACTTTTGCATATTCAGCAGAATCTTTTATATCTTCCTCTATGACAACACCGTCACAAGTTGCCATATCAAATTCACATTCTTTTATTCTGTCTCTAAACTCATTATTTAAAACAAGTTCATTTGCAATAACTATGCAATCTTTTATTAGGTGGCTGTTGCCTTCATATTTAAACATTTATATTTTCCTTTAAGGCAGCTTTTCTTATGCCTTTTATTTTACTTAATAGTGATGCAAGTTTTCCATATTCTTTTCTGCAAGGATTAGACTCATTAATTTCTTTTAACCTTTTAATGTCTTTAAATATTTCTACACGTTGCCTTTGAATATTTTCTATTGTTTCCCTATAGGCTTCTATTAATAGTTTTTCATTTGTCATAACTAAAAACCTAGCTCTTTTTTGATTGTGTGGGGAATACTTTTAAAATTTGCAAAAGCTTCCGTACTAGCTAAGTTCCAAGCCTTATCAAATTGAGACTCAGTAATTGTGATTTCTTTTTCTTCTAGTATGAATTTAGAATTTACTAATTCTTGAATAGTATAGTCGCCGCCCAACAAATCCTTTACGGTATAATAAAACTGACTATAATCTATGGGGCAAATTTTCTTACCACTATTTACTGCTTCTATAAAATTTACTGTTTTCATATTAAAAACCCTTCTCTAAAACATTTACAAATAAGCTAAGACAAATCATTACAAAGCTCAAAATTGTTAAGCCACCATAAAAAGATAATTCCAAATTATTTTTAATCGGAACACTTATAGAAATAAGTAGCGCAAAAAAACTGATGCAATTTACTATAGATTCGTGATCTAGAATTGCATTATAAAAATAACTAATCATTTAAACCTCTCTTTAATTTGACAGGCAATGTGAACAGATTTTGTCTTATTGTTACGGCGCTTAAAGTGCGGTTGCATACAAATAGAGCAAGTTCCCTCAGTGTAGTACATATATTCTATAAGCTTTTTTCCATATTTTTTATGCTTTTTAAAACGATAGACACCATCGATTAATTTTACAAATTCAAAAGAATGCTTTTCGTTCATATCTTTAACAAAATTTAATTGGTAACTTTTCATAATTCCCCCATTTCTTTGCTGATTCTAACCATTTCCTTTAATACCTTTTTATTCTTAGCAGCGTTGTTTTCACAAATAAAACACTTACCGCTAACCAGTGATAGATTAGCGATATGCGTTTCTGTAGAACAAACGATGCAATTATCATAAATTTCTTTATCAAGATTTACATCGGTTGCTATTTTCTTAAGGTCGTTGCTATTCATTAGAACGGAATATCATCCGCTGCAAATTTAGCTTCTGGTTTTGGTGCTGCAACTTTGTTTTCACTGCTTTCTCTTTTCTCACCAGTAAATGCAAAAGTATTAACTCGGTAATTTGTCTTATAAACCTTGTTACCATCTTTTTCGTAACTAGCATCTTCTGGCTCAGTTGAAAGAAAAATCATTGCACCTTTGTCAAAAAACTTTTCAATAACTTCTGCTGTCTTTTCCCATGCAACACAGTCAAAATATACTGTTGTTTCTTTTTCTTTGTACTTTTTGTTAACAGCTACCGAAAAATTCAATACTGATTTACCTGTTGGAAGTGTTTTTAATTCTGATCTTACGATTCTTCCTAGAATTGTTGTGTTTGCGTACATTTTCTTACCCCTTTGTTGGTTGTTTGTTTTTTTCAATCTTAGTGATTAAAGTTTTGTAATCTAATGAGTTTATTATTTTTACTAAGTCTGGTGTATATTTTCCATTGGCTTTTAATAGCTCTGTTAACTCAATTCTTAAATCATCATTTATACTATTAACAGCTTTTGTTTCTTCAACTCTAGTTTCTTCGTCATCACCAGAGGCTAACATAAATAATTTTAATAAAGCATACTTTGTTGCCATAGAATAAGCTTTACCACTTGCTTTGTCTTGCGGATCAAAACCCTGTGCTGATGCCGTAACTGAAAACCTTTCTGTTGGTTCATCTATGTTTACAATAGTTACCTTTGCATCACATTGCACGTCGTACCTGTCTTGTATATCACCTTTTTTAGTTTTAACTTCGTAGCGGTTAAAAACAGAATTTATCATTGATGTTTCCGCAACTAATCCGTACTTGACCATTAATGGTTGAATTGAACTTGTAACATGATCGTGTGTTAAAGCAGTATAGCCGTAAGAACCAGAACCAACTTTTGCTGTTTTTTGTAAGTAAGATATTTCACTCATTACTTTGTTAACTTTTTGATAAACATTTAGTTTAGTAGTCATTTTCTTCACCTCGTTTGTAAAATGTATAATTTTTGTTTTTGTAATTTACTTTATGAAAAATAAAAAGTAAATAGTTATTTTACAATAATGTACAAATTATATACCAAAGGGGAAAAACAAATGCAAAAAGTTTACAGTGTAGAAGAGCTGCAAAAAATCTTAGGAACAGGCTATAGAACAATATTAAAGTTAATATCAACAGGTAAAATTAAAAAATTATCTGGTATGGGTAAAATAAAAGTGAGTGAAAAGGCTTTAAACGATTACTTAGAGGGAAAATAAAATGGCAAGCGGCAAAAAAAATTATTTTAGGCATTTATTCAACGCCAGAAATGATGATAAAATTCAAGATTTAATGGATAGATTTGGGCTTGCTGGTTACTTCTATTTCTTTGCTTTACTGGAATTACAGGCATCAAATTGTTCGGATGAATATAACGAAATATGCGTTTATCACCAACGAACTTTGATAAAAGAATTAAGATTACATAAGAATAAGTTGAAAGTATTCTTAGAGTATTCTGCAAGTATATCTATATTAAACTACACTTATACTGAAAATCGGGTGGAGGTTAGTATACCTAACTTATCGAAATATATGGGGAAATATACAAACAAAAGTGATCCAAACCTTCCTAATAAAAGAAAAGAAAAGAAAAGAAAAGAAAAAGAAAAGACTGAACCTGTAAAGCATAGCGTTAAAAGTAAATTTGATATTGATGCAATTTATTCTGCTTACCCGAAAAAAGTTGGTAAAGCGGCTGGTGTTAAAAAATTACAAACAATAATTAAAACCGATGAAACATATAATAAAGTAATGCAAGGTGTAATTAATTACGGAAAACACTGCAAGGAAGAAAACACAGATATTAAATATATTAAACAGTTTTCAACTTTTGTTAATGGGGAACACTGGGAAGATGAATACTTAAGCCAATACGAAAACCAAGAGAACAAAACAATTGAATTGCAAAATGAAGTTGAAGCTTTACTTAATAGGGGGTTTTAGTGTTTCCACTAGAAATTGATATAACCAAAGAAAACAGAATTGAAAGAATGTCTAAACGAAAAGCTAGGCAATTCCCAACTAACATAAAACTTTTTTCAAACCACAACGGTCTAAGAAGAAATAAAATGCACTTGCTTATTGCGCCGACTGGTGTTGGGAAAAGTACATTTGTAAGAACTATGATAATTGATTTTATAGAACACAACCCAGAAATGAAAGTGTTGCTTTGGTTAACGGAAGAAACTAAAGAAGATTTTGAAGATGAATTTGCATTTGGTATGAGTGACAAGGTTGCGGAAAATTCTGAAAACTTACACATCATTTCAGAACAAAGCATGGGCGAAAAAGAAAGTGCCAGTGATGTTTACAAGTATTTAAACCAAGTTGTTGAACATTTTAATTATGATTTAATTATAATTGATAACTTAACAACATCAAAACTTTACTTAGGTTCAGCACCAAAGGAACAAGAACAAGCGGCTGGCTGGCTTAAAGGTTTATGCAAAAATGATTTAGCATTGTTTGTCATTGCTCACTCTGGTGGTAGCGTACAAGAAAATAGTTCTAAACTGCTTGATGAAAACGACATACGAGGCAATAAAACTTTACCAAATTTAGCTGAATTTTTATATATCTTACAACCGTTTTATGTAGGCAATAGATTATTTCAATTTTTAATTACTAAAAAACACAGGGGTCAACCAATACATTCAAAATACATTGGCGTTAAATACGACAAAGAAACAAACACGTTTAAAGAATCTGCATTTGTAGCATTTGAAGAACTTAAAAAGGTTTTTAAACTGAGGAATCAACTAGATGGAAAATAAACTAAAAGAAGATTTAGCATTGTTTTATGATTATATTTTATTTTTAAAAGAAAATAATACTTCTGAAAATTATTTAGATTACTCTGGTGTTTTAGTTCAGGCATCAAGAGTTATAAGTAATATTTATTACAAGCCTAAATTTTTTAATAAAAAAAATTGTGTTAATTATTATAGCTTACTAGCAAGTAAATTTTACATAACAGATTTTAAGCATGAAGTTTTTTTCTTAAAAGAAATAAAATTAATTGAAAACCAGTGGCGTTTATTGTAATGCACCGCCCTATAAAAACAAAGCGTTTCAGCCATTTTGTTGCAAGCGTAAGCAATGGCATTAAAAATAATTTAAAATACATTTTGCTTGATAAAGAATTATCCCTAGGCACTAATCAGCATCTAATCATGGGTGCATAAAACATAAGAGGTGAAAAATGAAACTAATATTAAAAACCAGCGCATACGAAATTGAAAAATTGCCATTTGATTCTGATGCAAAGATTACAGTTTATGATTTTGACAAAGAAAAATGCGAGCTTTACAAAAAACTTTGGGCTTACATTAATGATTTAGAATCTGAAATTAATGATTTGCGAGAAGGCAATTCACTTAAATAAATAGCAGACTTTGTGCTAAGACTTTTGTGCCTTGGTTTAGACCAAGGTATATGTATACTGCAAATAAGACGCTTAATTTCAATATGCGTTGGTGAATGGAATACGCATAAAACGAAATAATCATTTTCATCTAGTGCTTCAATTTCATTTGTTTCTATAAGCCAAGAATCTTTAACTGGCGAATCAAATCTAACAACTTTACAGTGCAAATTTATTTCTTTTCCATCTTTAATAACAACCATGTCTGCAACATCGCTTTTTTCATACTCTGTTTTAAAACTAGGGTAAGAACATCTATATCCAAATTCTGTAAAGTTATTGTAAACAAAAATTTCTGCAAGCTTACCAATGAAGTGATCAAATATTAATTTCTCTGTGCTTGCGTGTGTGTTTCTCTTTTTATAATATTCCGCTGTTCTGCGTGTAACTTCATAAGAAAAAATCATGCACTTACCAACGTCATTTTCTGTTGCTTCCACATTAAACCCCTTGTTTATTAGTAAGCCCAAAACATAACATATATATAGTCGAAATGTACCTTAGTTGTAACAAATACCGCTTAAAATGCTATATATCTAACCGTAATTACAGAAAATACTAACAATAGGTACAAATTTGTGTTGCAATAAAGTGCTTGCTGTGCGATCATATATTCACACTAACAAGCAAAACAAAACGAGGTATTTATGAGGTATGAAATAGTTTATAAGTTACCAAGTGGAAAATTGAGCAGCAAAAAAGTTATTGGCGAACTTTATAAAGAATTTTTAATTCAATTAAAAGATAACAAGTGTGAAGTAATACCAATAGAAATAATCTAAGAGGTGAAAAATGAAAAAATTAATAACTTTAAGAAGTTTTAGGTATCCAGTAAAAAACAATATTTATTATAGAAAACTTTTAGAGCGGTATTGTTTAGAGATAACAATTGCAGACAAAGAAATTGCATATATAGAAGTTGGTAAGCAAGATTCAAGAGGTTCAACAGCGTTGACATTTTATAGAGCAAACAACGCTGTAAAAAAACAAATATATTTTGATAGTAACAAAGAGCTTTTGCAATACTGCCAAGGCTATACAGATGCAAAGAGGTAACAAATGAATAAAAAAGACAGATTAAGAATTAGAAGGGTTTTCAATCGAAGACAAAACAACTTAGTAAATGTTGTTGGTGAGTTAGCTTTAGAAAAAATTTACAACGATGACGAAAATGAAGTTAAAGACCTTGACCAAGAAATACACAGAATTTTTTGGGATATAGATGAACTAAGAAGAATTGAAGATGAAATAACAAAGGAAGAATAAATGCAAGTTAAAGACTTAAAAAAAGATGTACACAAATCAGTAAGAATAAACAGCGAGGTTCTAGAGATAATTGAGAACCAAGGCTTTACTTTACAAGGGTTTTTAGACACTCATTTGGAAAAATCAATCAGTGTAGAAATTAAAGATTGCCAATTAATAACGGGGGAAAATAATGAATGATTTTTCTGAGGTGATGAAAAATATAATTGAAATGCTAGAAAGGGATTGTGCAGAAGGTATCTATACAGATTTCTCGACATACTGGAAGCAACATAGAGGTTACTGGGAACTTGTTTTTTCTGAAGATGCCTTTTATGCAATTAATAATAAATTAAGTTACTGGAGTGAGAAATGAGCTATCAAGAAAAATGTGAAAAACTTTTTAAAGATAATGGATTAATGAAAGATACTCTAAAAACAATTAGAGATATGAATATTGATATAACAGATAATGATAAATTTATTAGAGATGCTGGCACAATTAAAGCATTGGTTCGAACAATCTTAGCGGTGGTAAGTCATGGTGAATAAAGTAATAACACAACACATAAGAGGTACACATGAGTAGAAAAGATTTGATTATATCAAACAGCGTTCTAAAGGCTTTGGATGTTGATTTTTTTGAAATGACCAATAAAGAGTTTTTGGCGAGTATTGAAAAAAGATTTGATGATGAGTTTATTGATAGGATTAAAGATTTTGTAGATAACCTTGCTCACTCGAAGGAGTTCATTAATGAATAATGAATTAGAAGCATTAAAAAAAGACTATGATAAATTGTTAATACAAGTTCAAGCAGAGTTGGTGCAAAAAGAGCATTATATGATACAACTTGCGTCAACAGGTTTATTGTTAAAAATGGCTAACAAAAAAATTGCAAAGCTTAGCACAGCACTTGGTCTAACTCAAAAGGCTTATGACTGCATTGCATCAGAAAACAAAAAAGAATTATAAAATAACTATTTTAGTCAAACTTAAATTTCTTTAAATGGCTCATTGCATTGGTCTATACTTATTCAATGAGCAATTTATATGTCGTTCCATTTGCACAGACTTCCGAAGAAAGAATTCAATCTCAAATAGATAACTTTAGAAAATTATTTATAACTCAATCAAGTGATTTTGATTTGGATTACTGCAATCAAATGATTGATATTATAATAGAATACCTTGCACAGTTTGATGACGAAGATGCAATGTTAAACCAAGCTTACGTTAAATTACAAGAAGCTCACTTCTGGCTTGATAGTTCAATAGTTTAGTGCTATTTATTAATAACTGTATTGTGGGCTTTTTAATTAAAACCAGATTGCCTATACTGATCTTGCAGTAAAACCTCAAAAGTTATTCACCTCTCTTTTGGGGTTTTTTTATTTCAAAAATTTGACATACTAAAACAGCTCGGCAATGATTAATAAAAAGAAGCTGTGCTTCAAACTTGCTTGGCTGTGCCAGAAGGTAAATTCATGTCAGAAATAAAAAGTGAATCTATCACGTTAGTTGGTATTGATTCTATTATTCCAAATCCAAAAAATGCAAATCGCCATTCCATTGAACAAATTAAAAGATTAGAGAAACTAATTACTTACCAAGGTTTTAGAAATCCATTAATTGTTTCAAACAGAACTGGTTTTTTAATAGTCGGTCATGGTCGCTTAGAGGCTGCAATAAACTTAGGTTTAGAAAAACTACCAGTTATCTATCAAGACTTTAAAGATGAAGCACAGGAATATTCTTATTTGGTTTCAGATAATGAGATTGCTCGGTGGTCAGAGTTAGACTTACATAGTGTTCATTTAGAAATAGAGTCACTAGAAATAAGCGATGAACATTTATTAGGGATAGAGTTTGATATAAAAAACTTTGAAGTAATTAAACCAGAGCTAAACGGCGCAACACCAGAAGAAAAGCTTGAAAAATACTTAGACAAAGAATTTTTAGAAATAAAACTAGAATACAATAGGGAAGATTACGACAAAGTAATAGGGGCGCTAGAAACTTATAGGGCATTAAATGGTGCTGCAACTTACCCACAAATAATATGGGAATTGCTGGGCATTGAAGAATGAAAAAAATATACCTAGAAAAATACCTAGAGACTGAATATAAGCCAACAGATATACCAGATAAAATAATTGGTGAGTTCGTTGACTACGAATGTGAAGTATATTCACCTAATGGTGAGTTAATAGTAAAGTATATGAAAGCACCAAAAGAAATATTAGATATAGCTAGGTATTTTAGTGTAAACACTAAGGCAACAAAGAGCAGCAGAACAAGAAGAGGCTTACCACAAATGTCTAGTGTGTTTGGTGTTATGCCCAGAAACCCTATAAGAGAAGACTATTGTCGTTTCAGTAAAAAATGCAGCGAAGAAAAAGAACTTTACAAATATGTTCTTAAATATAACGAACTGGTTTCTGAATTATACAAAACAATTTTACCTGTGCATTACAAAAAAGCCATAGAAGATGTTAAGAGCCAAGTGCATAGCGATTACTTAGTTGTTGATACACCTTGGTCTAATGTTAATGTGAACCTTAACCAAGTTATAAAATACCATAAAGATTCTGGGAACAATAAAAACGACTTAAGCAATGTTCTTATTGTTAGGTCAGGCGTAAGCGGCGGTCATTTAGTTTGCCCTGAGTTAGGTGTTACATTATCACAGGGTGATGGGTGGATGACGTTCTTTAGGGGGCAAGATATTTTACATGGTGTTATGCCTTGCAAGTTTGCTAACGATAATTCTTATAGGTCTAGCATTGTAAATTACACCATGACACAACTTAAAAACTGCTACCCCTATGAAGATGAAATGGAAAGGTTAAAAGAAGTAAAGACACGACAAGCAAGGGATAGGAAAGTTTCTCTAGGTAAACTTAAAGCCCAGCTTGAACGTAAAAAAGAAAAAATAAAGGGTTTAAACAATGGCTAATACTTTACACTATAAAAGAGAGTGGTGCGCGATGCTCGTAAAACACATGAGTCAAGGTCACTCTTTCAGCACATTTAGCACCGTATGTGGCGTAACAAGAACAGCGATGTACGAGTGGGTTGATAAGTACCCAGAGTTTAAAGATGCAAAACTAAACGGCGAAGAGGCTGCAAAAAAGTTCCTAGAAACTAGGCTTATGGCAAAAATAGCAGGTCAAGACTTATCAAGCCAAGGCATAGATACAAAGAAAATCGACACCGCATGTTTGATATTTGCACTAAAGACTAGGTTTTATAAAGAATACGGCGACAAATCTAAAGTAGAAAACGAACATAGCGTTAGCGAAGAAACAAAAAAGTTAATTATCGATATGGGGGAATAGTTGTCAAACTTAGTATTCAAACCTTTTGATAAACAAAAAACATTCTTATTATCAAAGAAAAGATTTCGTGGTGCTTTTGCTGGAAAGCGTGGTGGTAAAACAGAAGTCGGTGCAATAGCTTCTGCAATACTTCAAGAAGAAAAACCAAACTACAAACCAAATGGAATTGACCCATATCTTGGCGTTATAATAGCACCGACAAATGATATGTTAAAACGATTATCTTGGAAAAAATTTGAGGCTTATGTAAAGCCATGCGGATTAGTAGCAAAGCAATGGCAAGCACCACTTATGATGCAATGGCATGATTCCAAAGAAGGTCAAGAGTCTTTAATATATGGAATGTCTGGCGATAGACCAGAAAGAATAGAAGGTGTTAAAGCAAATTGGATTTGGATAGATGAAGTATTTCAGATAAAAGAACAATTATTTTTAGAATGTTTAGCAAGGGTTTCAGATTCACAGGGCTATATAATTTGCACTGGTTCTTTAGGTGTTCAATTTGTTAACCCTAAACAACACTGGGCTTATAAATATTTTAAAGAACAGATAGATGATACTTTTGATTGCCATGAATGGGGAACATCAGACAACCCATATTACCCGCAAGAAGAATTAGAAAGAAACAGAAACTTACTAGACCCACAAACATTTAGAGCCATGTTTGAAATATGTTGGGATGTTATACCAAAGAATGCAGTGTACTCAGATTTTAGCGATGATAATATTGTTCATAATCTTATGTATAATCCATCGTTGCCAGTTGTTTGTTGTGTTGACTGGGGATGGTCGCATCCAATGGCTGTTGGTATGTTTCAATATGATCCGCAAAAAGATGAAGTTTATTTAATTGATGAAATGATAAAAAGTAAAGTTAAATTGGAAGATTTAGCAAAGTGGATTGCAAGCAGACCGTACGGCGTGCAAGAATATATCTGCGACATTGCTGGAAATCAAGAGCGAGAACAAACTGGTAAATCAAATATTAAATGGTTCTTAGATAATCATGGTGTAAGGTTTAAGTACAGAACTTCAAGAATAAATGCTGGCTGTGCTGTTGTTAGATCATACATAAAAAATGCAAAAGATAAGATTAGGTTTTTTGTCGGGCATTTATGCACAGAATCAATTGACGGATTAAAAAGATATAAATATCCTGAGAAAGACGGAATAATACAGAATGAAAACCCAGTTAAAGAAGATGATGACGCTTGCGATATGATTAGATACTATTTCATGTATAAGCATGATCCGAAATACCTAAACCAAAAACCAGTTAAAATAGGAATGTATAGATGATTAAATTACTAGACCAAGGTGAGCGACAAAGATTGATTGCCAACATTAACAGCGAAAATAATAAAGCAAGAAAGCAAGTCAGTTTAAAAAGCTCAGAAGTTGCTGGTGGAAGATTAGAGCAATATGTTAAAGAAAAACTGCAAGGTGAATTGGAATTAAATTCTGTTAAAGAAATGCCGATTGTAAGTAGCATCAATATTCAAAAAGCAATTTGCGATAAAAAAGCTACAATATATAAAAGAAAGCCAACAAGAAGATTTACAGATACAACACCAGAACAAACAGGGGTTCTTGAACTTATTTATAAAGATATGAAGTTAGATATGAAGCTTAACAAGGCTAACAAAAATTATATCTATCAAGATCAAACTATCGGAATGATTGTTCCAAAAGATGGAAAACTAATTTGTCGTGTAATGAAGATGCACCAAATAGATGTTGTTCCAAGTATTGAAGACCCAGAAATTGCAGAGGCTTATGTATTAAGTGCATTTGATAGAACTCTTTATATACAGCACGACACAGATAAAAAAGACTATGATACTGCAACAGGTATTGCTGGAAGGTCTAACAGGTCAACAGCAAGTGAAGACCAAGACTTATTGATTGCAGAGAAATATCAATTTCAAAAGTATGTTGAAAAATATATTGTGTGGTCAAAAGATTTGCATTTTATGATGAACGGTTTAGGTGAAATTATAGACCCTGAAACTGGTGAAGCTTCAACAGATTTAGATATTTCAAATCCAATTGGCATGATGCCTTTCTTTGAAGTTTCTAAAGATAAAGACTTTGAGTTTTTTGTTAGAAGCTCTAATGCACTTACAGATTTTACAATACAATTTAACACCCAGCTTTCCGACTTGAGCAACAACATAAAAATGAATGGATATGCCATAGGCGTTCTGAAAGCACCGAGTGATATGATGCCACAA
>Ga0102813_1000166_pt1 | contig 30632 bp, 30 predicted proteins | sample ColrivemetaGS725_FD_84512 | JGI IMG/M metagenome (GOLD analysis project Ga0102813, IMG submission 84512) | Estuarine microbial communities from the Columbia River estuary - Flood tide ETM metaG S.725 | ecosystem: Environmental > Aquatic > Marine > Intertidal zone > Estuary | place: USA: Columbia...
CGGCCGTGGCTGTGTCTGCAGGAACACAGATCACCATGCCTACGCCACAGTTTAGGGTGCGGTGCATCTCATGCTCATCAATATTACCGCCCTGTTGCAACCAGTCAAACACTGCGGGACGGGTCCAGGCTTTGGTATCTATTACTGCGGTTGCATTGTCGGGCAGTACACGGGGAATATTTTCCAGCAGGCCGCCACCGGTAATATGGGCCAGTGCATGAACAGGGGATTTGGCAATCAGAGCGAGCAGAGATTTCACATAGATTTTGGTGGGAGCCATCAATAGATCAATCAATGGCTGACCATCGAGCACTGTGGTTGCTGGGTCAGTTTGGGTGACTTCCAGTACCTTGCGAATCAGCGAGTAGCCGTTGGAATGAGGGCCGCTGGAGGTCAGGCCGATCAATGTATCGCCCAGGGCCACTTTGCTGCCATCAATCAGTTCGGACTTTTCTGCCATGCCAACACAGAAGCCCGCTAGGTCATAGTCATCGCCCTCATACATGCCTGGCATCTCGGCGGTTTCGCCACCAATTAATGAGCAGCCCGAAAGCTCGCAGCCATCAGCAATGCCATTGACTACCGCGGCTGCAGTATCAATATCCAGTTTACCGGTGGCATAGTAGTCGAGAAAGAACAGGGGCTCGGCGCCACAGACAATCAGATCGTTAACGCACATGGCCACCAGGTCAATCCCCACTGTGTCATGTTTGCCATGGTCCAGGGCAAGTCGCAATTTGGTGCCCACACCATCTGTGCCCGAGACCATCACTGGTTCGCGATAGCCAGTGGGCAGCTCAAACAGAGCGCCAAAACCACCCAGCCCAGCCATTACCTCAGGACGGCGTGTGCGTTTGGCCGCGCCTTTGATTTTTTCGATCAGGGCATTGCCTGCGTCAATATCGACACCTGCATCTTTGTAGCTCAGGGATTGGCTGTTTTTGGTCATGGATTGGCTTCCTGTTTAAAGCGCCTGTTGTTGAGCACTTTTTATTAGCTGGCTATTTTAGTGCGGGTGAGTCTAATTTTCATCAAGCACTGGTACAATGAGGCAAATTAATTTGGAGAAACGTCGTTGAAACGGATATTAGTGCTGTTTTTGGCCTGTTTTAGTCTGCATTCTCTCGCCGAAGAAGTGGCTGGACTCTACTCCGGGCTGGTGCCTGTAGCAAACCAGAGTGCCGAGGCGCGCGAAGCAGGTGTTCGCCAGGCCCTGGCTCAGGTGCTTATCAAGCTGACCGGCAACAGTGAAATTATGCTGACGCCAAGTATCCAATCTTTTTTCACCAACCCCAATGCCTTTGTAGCTGCCATAGGTTTTCGCAATATGCCCAGTGCTGACGAAACCGTCATACAGACTGGGCTGGAAGTTAGTTTTGCGCGGCAGGCCATAGACCAGTTGATTCGACAGGCGCAGCTGCCGGTGCTGCCCTCTAACAGACCCAAGCTGCTGGTGTGGATCGTGCGCGATGATGCGCTGATGGGGCGAGGTTTTATTGGCGACTACTCCGTAAGTGACAGTTCTGTCACAGAGATTTCCGAGGATGCAGAGGCGGTGTTACAGGCTTTTGATCAGGCTATGAAACAGCGTGGTATGCCATACCAGCTTCCCAACTTTGATTTGCAGGACCAGCTGTCGCTGTCAGTGAATGAGGCCTGGTCTCTGCGCGCAGATCTTATAGGCCCTGCATCCGAGCGTTACCAGACTGATGGCTGGATAGCGCTGCGTTTTTATACCACCTCAACCGGTGAGGTGCGTGGTGCCTGGCTGTATCAGTCGGCGGGCCGCAGTCAGCTCAATGATTTTCGTGCCCTGGCGGGTGAGGAGTTTATGGCAACTGCGGTGGATTCGCTGGTGGACAGTCTGGCCAGGGCCTATACCTATGTCCCCCAGCTAAATACCAACGAGCTGCTGGTGCAAATTAGCGGTGTGGACAGTTTTAAAAAGTATCAGGCAGTTCTGGCCCAGTTTAAAAAATTAGAGGTGGTTGATTCTCTGGAGATATCTGCCGTTAAAGGTGACCAGTTAACCCTGGCTGTGGATGTGGAGGGCGGAGCAGAGCTGCTGCACTCGGCACTGCTGCGCAGTGGGCGCCTAAAGGATTTGGGCACGACCCATACCAACCTCAGGGTTAAACTTGAGTACAGCTGGGTATCCGAGTGAATAGTCCTAAACAATTGAGTCTGGCGGTGACGCTGGACGATCAAGCAACTTTTGATAACTTCTATGCCCCCAGAGGCACTCCTCAGCATCTGGCCAGTCTGGTACTGCAGGATGAGGGCCAGCAGTTTGCATTTTTGGCCGGCGCCCAGGGCAGCGGTCTGTCCCATCTATTGCAGGCGGCCTGTCAGCGAACAGCACTGGGCAGAAACGCAGGCGCTGTCTATCTGCCGCTGTCTGAACTGGGAGACTACTCGCCACAGGATATTCTTGAAGGTCTGGAGGCTGCCACCCTGGTATGTCTGGATGACCTGCAGCTGGTGGCTCATAAACCCGACTGGCAGGAACCTCTATTTAACTTCTTTAATCTCTGTCGCGAAGCCGGCACCAAGTTGGTAGTGGCCGCCCATGGGGTGCCCGATGAGCTGGATGTGCTATTACCCGACCTGCTGTCGAGGCTAAAATCCGGGGTGATTTTGCAAATGCTGCACTACAGAGATGATGACCAGCGGCGTCTGCTGCAGCACCGCGCCAGCATGCGTGGGCTGTATCTGTCCAATGAGGTGGCAGTATTTTTGTTAAACCGCTTGCCCCGCGACAGCCAGGGGCTGATGAATGCCCTGGAGCGCTTGGATGGGGCGTCGCTGCAAGAACAACGACGCCTGACTCTGCCCTTTGTTAAGGATATTTTGGGGCTTTAACCTTGAGCTGAGGGCTCTTACCTTGCGCTGAGGGCTCTTACCTTTCGCTGAAGGCTCTCAACTTTCGCTGAAGGCTCTCAACTTTCGCTGAGGGCTCTTACTTTTCGCTGAGGGCTCTTACTTTTCGCTGAGGGCTCTTACCTCCCTACTGAGGGCACTGATCGCAAAACAGATACATGCCTCTGGGGTCTGATAAATTATCCAGAGCCTGCAGTGGCTGGACCAGGGTCTTGGCCTGACGGCTTAGCAAATCTGGCAGCCAGCTGTCCTTGGTCTCAATATCCAGATTTGCCAGTGAGGTACCGGCACTGCTGCTCATGCTCAGCAATAACTGCTCATAGGCGCTGAGTGGTTTGCGTCGGTAATCGACCATATAGTCGGCGAGATTAGCCAGCTCTGCAGCCACCTTAACAGCTTCATTTAAATCACCTAACTGGTCCACCAGACCCAGCTCCAGAGCCTGTTCGCCAGTCCATACTCGACCCTGGGCAATCTCGTGAACTTCCGCTGGCGTTGAGTTTCGGGCCTCTGCCACCAGGGCGAGAAACTGAGTGTAGATATTGTCGACACCGGCCTGAAAGACCATCTCTGCCTGAGGGGTCATGGCCCGATCGAGCTGCATAATGCCGGAGATATCTGCAGTGCTTACCCCGTCGGAATAGATACCCAGAGCCTCCATTGAGCGCTCTACTGTAGGCACAATGCCATAGACTCCTATGGAGCCGGTAATAGTAGTAGATAGGGCTAGCACACGATCTGCCTCGGTGGCGATCCAGTAGCCACCAGAGGCAGCAACGCTGCCCATGCTAACCACAATTGGTACTCCTTCGGCGCGGGTTGCGGCCATGGCATCGCGGATAACTTCAGAGGCAAAGGCGCTGCCGCCAGGGCTGTCCACTCTAAGTACCACTGCCTTCACATTCTCATCTTTGCGCAGATCCGCGAAGATGCCAGCCAATGTGTCACCGCCAACACTGCCCTCAGGTTGCTCGCCATCCATAATGGTGCCCTTGGCTACCACTAGGGCTATGCGATGTTCCTTGGCTGCGGCACTGATCAGCTGCTCGCGGCGAACATGGCTCAGATAGCCCTTAAGGTTAATGCTGTTAAATTCTCCGTCAGTGGTGGGAATAACTTCATTGAGGTACTTCAGCATCTGAGTGCGGCTGGCTACCTGATCAACCAGACCCTGCTGCTGTGCCAGCATGGCACTGTCGCCATTCGCGGAGCGCAATTTGGTGTGCAAATTATTGGTGTAATCATTGATAGCCCCTGTGGGCAGTCCACGCAGGTTCTCTATCTGAGAGCTATAGAACTGCCATAACTCGTCGATCATAGCCCGGCGCTCTTCTTTGACGCCGGTCGACATGCTGTTTCCCATATAGGGTTCTACGGCACTTTTAAAATCGCCTACTCTAAAGATATGCATCTTAACTCTAAGTTTATCGAGAGCTTCTTTATAGTAGCTGCGGTAAGAGGCAAATCCGGTGATCAACACTGAACCCAGAGGGTTAAGCAGAATTTCATCAGCATGGGCTGCTAGATAGTACTGCTGTTGGCCATAGTCGTCGGCAACGGCAATAATGGGTTTGCCACTCTGTTTAAACCGCACCAGTGCTGAGCTTATCTCTTCAAGCTTGCTGAGGCCGGCACCTGCCATATAGTCTGTGTCTAACAGCAGATGAGTAATGCGACTGTCGCTGGCTGCTGCATCCAGGGCCTCTATGATATCTCTGACCAGGGTTTCAGACTCCATACCCTGGGACAGCAATTTTTCAAGGGGATCTGTGTAGGTCTTCTGATCAACCAGAAAACCACCTGGGGCCAGATAGAGAGCGCCTTTGTCGGGGATTGGCTGCAGGTTATCGGCAAACATACCGGCTATGGCAATCAGTACAAAACCAAAAATAACCACACCAAGCAATGTTCTGATTCCAGAAATGACGGTGCCAACGAAACGAAAAATCCGACGAATAATGCCCATTAAAAAGTCCTATTGTGATTTAGATATTATTAACCTGCCGAATACGGGCGTAAACCATTGAGGCGCTAAACAGCACCACGGTTAACACCAGCTCGGCTATGTCCATTGCCTGGGGTTCGGGAACCGCCATATTTTGCACAGCATTATAAAAATATAACAGCAACACAAAACCCAGCCAGATTAATGTTCGCAGGCGATCTGCCAGTATGCCTGGGATAAAAATCATCAGCGGCACCAGGCTGATCACATAGATAACGGCAGGCGCTGACTGCATCCACAGATGGACGGCTAGCACTGCTAGTAGCAGCCAGAAACTACCCTGAGTTAAGCGCCTGCTGATCGAAAGTTTTAATTCTGTGGTCAAGATTATGCGCCCTGTGATTGATTTAATGCAGTGGCCAGCAGGGCAATACGCTTGCCCTGAGCCTGGCTGAGTTGAACTTCTTCGACACTGAGATTTTCAGCCTCTACATGAGTTGCACCATAGGGGGTGCCGCCGGTTTTGGTGCTGGTCAGCTCAGGCTCGGAATAGGGCAGGCCAGCAATTACCATGCCCTGGTGCAAAAGCGGCAGCATCATGGTTAACAGAGTCGACTCCTGACCGCCGTGCATGCTCGAGGTGGAGGTAAAGACGCCGGCCGGTTTATTGATCATTGCGCCATTCATCCACAGCCCAGCTGTACTATCAATAAAGTACTTTAGGGGCGCGGCCATATTGCCAAATCTGGTGGGGCTTCCCAGCAGCAGCCCCGAGCAGTTGGCTAGGTCGTCGTCAGTACAGTAGATATGGCCAGTGTCGGGAATATCGCTCTCGCTAGTTTCACAGACGGTGGATACCGCGGGCACGGTGCGCAGGCGCGCCTCCATGCCGGTACTCTCAATTCCCAGAGCTATTTGCTCGGCCAGCATTTTCACATGGCCATTGCGGCTGTAGTACAGCACTAAAACATAGGGGGCAGGCTGTTCAGACATTTACAGTAACTCCAGAACATTTTCTGGTGGTCGGCCCAGCACTGCTCTATTGCCAGACACTACAATGGGTCGCTCAATTAATTTGGGATGTTTCACCATGGCTGCTATTAGCTCATCCTCGGTAATATCGGCACGCCCCAGATTATTATCTTTAAAGTCCTGCTCGGAACGGCGTACCAGTTGTGCCGCGCTGATACCCAGTTTGCCGAGCAGATTGGCAATAGTCTCTGCATCCAGTGGCGTCTCAAGATAGAGTTCTATCTCTGGTTCCACGCCCTCAGCGCGCAGCAGCTCTAATGTTTGCCGAGACTTGGAACATCTCGGATTATGGTAAATTCTGGTCATAGACTATCCTTTTATGACTAACCCTGTACTCATTAGTCTCAGCAGACTGTCATTGTACGGGCAAACCTGGCTAAACCAAAAGAGAGGGATATCTCAGTGATCAGCAGTCTGGCTAAAAATCAGCGATATATGCATTTATTCTGGCATTTTTTCAGTTATTTGGTGCAGCGTTTTAAGCGCGATGGCTGTCGGCAGAGCGCTGCTGCGCTAACCTATATGAGTCTGTTTGCCATAGTGCCCATGCTCACCCTGATGTACGGCATGTTCAGTCTAATACCAGCCTTTCAGGATGCTGGATCACAGGTTGAAGCCTGGATTTTTTCCAAGGTGCTACCCAGCAGCGGCCAGGAAATCACCTCCTACCTGAGTGCATTCTCCAGTCAGGCCAGAAAACTGAGTTCGGTGGGTGCAATTATTCTAATGGTCACTTCCTATCTTATGCTGGCCAATATAGAGAAAACCTTTAATCACATCTGGGGTACAGATGGCGGACGCCGCGGCCTCAGCGGATTCTTGCTGTACTGGGCTGTGCTCAGTCTGGGGCCCTTACTGCTGGCAGCAGGGGTAGTAATGAAAACCTACCTATTGTCGTTTCGATTGATGGTTGATGAAGTCGATGCCCTGGGTATTTTCCAGTATCTATTGGCCTATCTACCCTGGCTGCTGACATGGATGGCTCTCAGTCTGCTGTTTATTGCTGTGCCCAACTGCAAGGTGCGCACTCGCCACGCAGTGTTTGGGGCGCTGGTTACCACGGTCCTATTTGAAAGTGCCAAAGCACTGTTTGGCTTGCTGGTGGCTCACTCCAGTTATACCAACATCTATGGCGCCTTTGCTGCGATTCCATTATTTCTTATCTGGATTTATCTACTCTGGATGCTGATTTTGATTGGTGCCGAATTTGTCCGCAGTCTAGAGACCTTCTCTATGGATGGTCGCGGTAAAAAACTACCGGATGTTTTAGCCGCTCTTATAGTGCTGTGGCACTGTTGGCAGAATCAGCAGAGTGGAAATAGTTTGTCGGATCAGGCCATGATCGCCCTTGGCATGGATTCAGAGCACTGGAAAAAATTGCGCAATCTGCTTATTCGGCAGCGGGTTCTGGAGAAAACTCAGAGCGGCCAGTACGTGCTGATACGCGATATGGGTAGCCATAGTCTCAACGATGTCTGCGCTTGGCTGGGAGAAAACATTCATACCCCAGCAACCTGGGAGTCAGATAAACTTTTCGCAGAGCATCCCTGGTATGCAAAATACGATATGCTTGCGGGCAAGGCTCGCCGCTCAGTGGAAGACTGTTTTTCCCTGAGTCTCGAAGCGCTGTTTTCCCAGGGCGCAACACCTCAACAATCTAATGGAGACTGACCCATGATTAAAAAACTTCTGCTGACCAGTTTGTTCCTGCTGGGTTGTTCCGCTGATAGGCCCAGCGAGTTTGCCACGCTAGATGGCGGTAGTGTCGATTTGCAATCACCGCAAAAACTGGTGTTGATCAACTACTGGGCAGTGTGGTGCGCGCCCTGCCGCAAAGAGATTCCGGAGTTTAATAAGCTGCAGGCAGATCATGGCGATAAAGTCTCTATTTATGCAGTCAATTTTGATGGCTCCCAGGGGGATCTGCTGCGCAGTGAAATAACTAAGCTGGGCATTGAGTTCCCCAGTTTGCTGGCAGATCCCAGGGCTATTTGGGGGCTGGAAGCAGTGCAGGTATTACCTGAGACTCTGGTTATTAGCCCAGAGGGCAAGTTGCTGCAGCGGCTAATAGGGCCCCAGACATTAGAAACGCTGGAGAGCCTGCTTTAAGCTAGCTTTGTATTGCTAAAGATGAATCACCATAAAAGGGTATAGTTAAACTCAAATATTGCCAGTAATCTGCCGACACACCAACGAGGGGATAACGATGAAAGACCTGACAAAATTTTATATCAACGGCCAGTGGGTAAGCCCGCTGGTAGCCAATGATCTGGCGGTAGAAAATCCTGCGACAGAAGAGACCATTGCCACCATCAGCCTGGGTGCCGCCGCTGATGTAGATGCAGCTGTGGCGGCAGCCAAAGCCGCATTCCCCAGCTACTCGCAAGTCAGCGTGGAAGAGCGTATTGCGCTGATGGAAAACCTGCTAAAGATTTATATGGATGGCTACGACGAAATGTCTATGGCGATCAGCAATGAGATGGGCGCGCCCATCTCGTTTGCCTCTGCAGCTCAGGCTGACTGTGGCCGCGGACATATCAATGCCGCCATAGAAGCCCTTAAAAAGTTTGAATTTGAACGCCAGGTTGGCAACACCAGAATTGTCAAAGAACCCATAGGCGTCTGTGGCTTTATTACCCCCTGGAACTGGCCCATCAACCAGATCAGCTGCAAAGTAGCCCCAGCATTGGCGACGGGCTGCACCATGGTATTAAAACCCAGTGAAATCGCGCCCATCTCCGGCTATCTATTTACCGAGATGATGCATCAGGCCGGTTTCCCCGCTGGTGTTTACAATATGGTCAACGGCGACGGCCCCAACGTAGGCGCGGTGATCTCCAGTCACCCAGATGTGGATATGGTGTCTTTCACCGGTTCAACCAGAGCTGGCATTCTAGTGGCCAAAGCGGCCTCAGAAACAGTTAAGCGCGTGACCCAGGAGCTGGGTGGAAAATCGCCGAATATTATTTTCGAGGATGCTGATCTGGAAACAGCGGTCAGCTCCGGTGTCGCCCATATGATGGGTAATACAGGCCAGTCCTGCAACGCACCTTCCCGTATGTTGGTACAGTCATCGGTTTACCAAAAGGCCGTCGAGATCGCCAAGCAGACCGCAGCGCAAGTCGAAGTTGATGACCCAATGAAAGAGGGCATGCACCTAGGTCCACTCTCGAGTCGTGTGCAGTTCGACAAGGTTCAGGGCCTGATTGAAAAAGGCATTGAGGAAGGCGCTGAGTTGATAGCTGGTGGCCCAGGTAAGCCCGAGGGGCTGGAAACTGGATACTTTGTAAAGCCCACTATCTTTGCCGGTGTAAATAATCAGATGACCATTGCTCAGGAAGAGATTTTTGGCCCAGTATTGACCATGATTCCCTTCGATACCGAAGAGCAGGCCATCGAAATTGCCAACGACACACCCTATGGTTTAGCCGCCTACTTCAGCACCAGCGACCAACAGCGCGCCCACCGAGTAGCAGGGCAGCTGCGTGCCGGTATGGTCAGTCTCAATAGCGCATCCCAGGATTATGCTGCGCCCTTCGGAGGTTATAAGCAGTCAGGTAATGGCCGCGAATGGGGTGAGTATGGCTTTGATGACTTCCTAGAGATTAAAGGGATTACCGGTTAAAAGGCGAATCCAAGCTAGTTGACGCTGCTTGAGATTCCTGCGCGGGATAAGCCCCTAGATCAAAAGCTCTAACATTAATACCGAGCAGACTCCCAAGCATGAATAGCGTGCTTGCGAGTCTCCCCCCAAAGATAACCCCCAATCTGCCCACTCTGCTGCAACACCCGATGACAGGGAATAAAAAACGCCACTTGGTTAGATCCGATAGCAGTACCCACAGCTCGATAAGCCCTGGGCTTGCCCACTGCCGCGGCCACCTGCACATAGCTACTGATACAGCCGGGCTCGATCTGCAGCAGCGCGCGCCATACATTGATTTGGAAATTGGTGCCTTTTACATAGAGTGATAATGGCCCATTAATAGTTTGCTTACCTGCGAACAGGGCCTCCACCATCCGTGTGGTCTCTGAGGCTTGATTGACTAGCTTGGCAGCGGGCCACTGTGCGTTCAGATCAACAATTTGTTGTTCTATATTATTGTTGCTGAGAAAAGACAGCTTGCAGATACCTCTGGGAGTCACAGCAATAAACGCATCCCCAAATGGGCCACCTATCACAGAATAACGAATCTCCATGCCTGCACCACCAGCTTTAAATTCGCCTGGGCTCGCGGCTTCCAGCTGCACAAAATGATCGTGTAATCTTGAGCTGCCGCTGAGACCCACAGAGTCTGATACCTCAGCTAACGGCTTGGATTGGGCCAGTAACTGTTTGGCGCGATCCACAGTGAGAATCTGCAAATATTTCTTTGGCGCAACCCCCGCCCATTGACTAAACAGGCGTTGAAAATGAAATGGACTTAAATGCAAATGAGCAGCAATATTTTCCAGAGAGGGCTGTTGTTTGGCGTTGGCATTAATAAACTCAATGGCTTGAGCTATGCGCTGGTAGTCAGATTTCATACTGACAGTATTGCCGACTCAGAGTGTTTTATCGACCCGAATCTTGCTCTATTTTATTGGCAGAAAAAAAATAGATCAGACCACCCACGGCAATAATTCCCAGGCCAATAAGCGCCTCTGTTGGTCTTGAAATCAGCACATAGGCTAGGGTCCAGAGGGTAACGCTGAGATAAATAATCGGCGCAACTGGGTAGGCGGTGGTCTTGTAAGCACCAGCAATATTGAGTTTTTTAAAGCGCAGTATAAAAACCCCAAATACAGTAAACAGAGTATTGATAGCGAGTACAAAGCTAGAAAAGATCAATACAGACTCAAAGGTGGCGCTGATAATAAAAAATATTGCCAGAACGCCCTGAAATAATACAGCGGTGACAGGGATGCCCTGGTTATTGCAGTTGGCGAGTCTAGAGAAAACGCTGAAGTCTTCGCCAATCATCTGCAGTACTCTGGGTCCGGCCATGGTCATGGCGCTAACTGTGCTGATCAGTAACACCGCCAGCACAGCACCCATAACTTTGCCGGCGCTGCCGCCCAGTGCGGCCTCTGCCACTACCACTCCGATTTCTAGTTTACCCTCCATGCTTGAGATAGGTGCGGCACTGAGAAAGGTATAGTTGAGTAGCAGGTAGAGCAGCAATACCAGAGCAGTGCCTACGGCCAATACCACAGGTAGATTGCGCTGGGGGTTTTCCAGTTCGCCAGTCACATAGGTGGCGGCGTTCCAGCCGGTATAGGCATAGTTAACATAGATTAGAGCGACTGCAAAGGCACCGCTAAACAGCAGTTGGCCATCGCCGGCCTGGGGCGCAAAATTTAGGCTCTGTGGGCTATTGCCCCAGATCAAAATCACTGCGCAAAATAGCAGTATCAACAGCAGTTTAAGTGCGGTGAAAATTTGTTGCACACTGCTGCTGGCGCGCCGCGACAGGCAGTGGGCTAGTGTTAGTATCAATACTAGAGAGACAGCGGCCCAGGTTCTATTGAGCTCGGGGAAAACTGCTGACAGATAGGCAGCAAATGTCATAGCGGCGAGTGCCACTGGCGCTGCAAAACCTACGGTGGCGGAAACCCATCCAGAGATAAACCCGGCACAAGGGTGGTAGAGACGCGATAGAAAATTGTACTCACCGCCAGAGCGGGGCAGGTTGGCGCCCAGTTCGGCATAGGTCAGTGCGCCACAGAGAGCGGTTAACCGCCCACCAGCCAAAGCATCATCAACACAAAAGGCGACTGAATACCCAGCAGCTGAAAACCCAGGCTGGTAAACACGCCTGTGCCAACCATATTGGCGACAACAACAGAGATACCTGTGGTTCTGGAAAAGCTATGCATAGTATTTTTTAGGCTCTACGAAATTCTTAGGCTGCACTTTACAGCACTGCCATTAAAGGACAAATGGTTTACTCAGCTGACCCATTAAAATAAATACCATCCGGTCAGAAAATATGCCCTAGTTAGTGGGTAAAAATCGGTTAAGCTACAGGGTCAAAATAATAATAATATGAAGGTAATCACAATGGAATTGGCATTACGTATTTTGCTGCGACTGCTGGCACTGGGCATGCTGATAGGAGCTGTGGGCTTTATGTTTAACCCAGCTGCAATGGAAGCGGATTTTGCGGTCAGGGCACTTGAGACCCATGGTATGGGAACCCTGCGTGGCGACTTGGGTGGTACCTTTTTAATGTTGGCAATTTTTACTTTTCATGGCTCAAGGCCGGGCAGTGCTGCTTGGCTGGCTGTGCCTCTGGTATTTATGCTGACTGTATTATTTGGCCGGGTGGTACATATAGTGCTGGATGGTCTGACTGATCCAGCAATTCGCTCTACCATTATTGAACTGATCGCTGTCGCCATACTTGAATACGCCCGCAGAAAATTAGCAACCGAAAATAATAATTAAGGAGAAAGCCGTGAGAACACTAGCACTAAGTCTGCTTTTGTCTGCTGCAGGTTTGGCCCAGGCCAGCGAAGGGACCGAGACCCAGTTGTATTTTGGTGACACCCACCTGCATACAACCTATTCCTTTGATGCATTTTTAAATAAAAACTTTACAGCTGATCCGGATACCGCCTACAGATGGGCCAAGGGTGAGCCGGTGATTCACCCCTATAACCGCAACAGAGTTCAGATTGGTACACCACTGGACTTTTTGGTGGTTTCTGATCACGCAGAGATGCTCGGTGTAATGCGTGCCATCCGCGGTGAGACCATCCAGTGGGAAGAGATTGGTCTGTATGCTAGCTTCAAACGCTGGTTGGCCGTCAGGCAGCTCAACGAAGCTCTGGATAAGGGCCTTGGGCGCGCATTTTTTGCTCGCTTTTTACCTAAGTCGGCAGAGGTGAAAGGTGGCGACCCGGTGGCCGATATCAATAATAATATAGGTGGAATCGCAATTTTCGGCGATACCACTAATACCTCCAAGGACGCCTGGCAAGATATTATTGGCGCTGCAGAGCGGCACAATGAGCCGGGCGTATTTACCAGTCTGCTGGGTTGGGAGTGGAGCTCAATTCCCACAGGCGCTAACCTGCACCGCATTGTGGTAACTCCAGAGGGTGGCGACAAAGCCAGCCAGTATCTCCCCTTTGGTTCGGACCAGAGCCAGTATCCAGAGGATTTATGGCAGTGGCTTGCGGACACCGCAGAGCGTACCGATAGCCGCTTTATTGCCATACCCCACAACTCGAATATCTCCAAGGGCTATATGTTTGCCGAAACCACCGTCAGAGGTCAGCCGATTACCGCTGACTATGCCCGCACCCGCATGCAGTGGGAACCCATTTCTGAGGTTACTCAGATTAAAGGGGATAGCGAAACCCATGCTCAGTTCTCGCCAGATGATGAGTTCGCTGACTTTGAAACCTATGATTACTATATTCAAACCACCAAAAACAACACTGAGATCTCCCCCGGTGACTATATTCGTCCAGCGCTAAAGCTAGGCCTGGCCCTAGAGCAAAAAGTTGGCGCTAACCCCTACAAGTTTGGCTTTATTGGTTCCACCGACGCCCATTCGGGTCTGGCATCGCCCGAGGAGAATAACTTCCAGGGCAAAATGGCCGCGGACAGCACGCCAGAGACCAAGGCTCCAGTTTTAGGCAATCCAACTGGTGCCAGTGGATGGGATATGTCGGCCTCTGGATTGGCTGCAGTCTGGGCTACAGAAAACAGCCGCGAGGCCATTTATGCCGCCTTTAAGCGCAAAGAGACCTATGCCACCAGTGGCCCTAGACTTCGCGTGCAGCTGTTTGCTGGTTGGGACTTTCCAGACAATGCAGAGAGCTCCGAAGACTTCGCCCGTATCGGCTATGATTACGGGGTACCCATGGGTGGTGATTTGACTGCCAATGCTTCTGCCAGTGCGCCAGAGTTTTTGGTGCGGGCAGTAAAAGATCCGATGGACGCTAATCTCGACCGTTTACAGATCGTGAAGGGCTGGGTTGATGCAGCGGGCCAACAGTATGAAAAGGTCTACAATATAGACTGGTCCGGCGACAGGGAGTTGGATGCCGAGGGCAATTTGCCTGCTGTGGGCAATACAGTAGATCTAAAGTCGGCCAGATATACCAACAGCATTGGTCAGGCGGAGTTTGCCGTTAAATGGTCAGACCCAGATTTTGATCCTGCTCAGTCGGCGTTCTACTATGCTCGCGTTCTGCAAATCCCCACGCCGCGCAATGGCCTGTACGACAGCTTGGCTCTGGGGTTGGATAACCCGCCGCGGGGACCAAAAACTCTGCAGGAGAGAGCCTATACCTCTCCCGTCTGGTACACACCCTGATTGGTGTTTGGGTTAAAAAAGGAATTTAAAAGGACAATAAAAGCACAATGATAAGCAAGCTGTTAAAAGAGCCACTGGTCCAGTTTTTATTGATTGCACTGATACTGCTGGGTGGCGAGCGCTGGATCAATGCTGAAGATTACGCCTACGATCAGTATCTAATAGCGATCAATGACCAGCAGCTGTTGCAGTTTATGCAGCTGCGAGCCAAAACCTTTAGGCCAGATCAGGCTGAGGCCGCACTGGCAGCTCTCAGCCCTGATCAGCGCCAGAGATTAGTGGATGACTACGCTCGTGATGAGGTACTTTTTCGCGAGGCTATGGCGCTCAATCTGGATAACAATGACCAGATTATTCGCCGTCGCCTGATTCAAAAAATGGACTATCTGGCCCAGGGGTTTTATGACGAGGCCGCTCCATTAACCGAGCAAGATCTGCGCGACTATTATTTGGAACACCGCCAGAAGTACAAAAAAGCTGCCGAAGCTACCTTTACCCATGTATTTTTTTCCAGCGAAAAACGCAGCGCTCAGGAAGCAGAGGCGATGGCAGAGAAGCTGCTGACAGAGCTCAATGCTAAACAGGTACCCTTTGAAAATGCGTCCAGATACGGCGAGCGTTTTCTCTACAACCGCAACTATGTCAATCGCGAAGATGGTGAGATAGCCAGTCACTTCGGACAGTCCTTCCAGCTTAATCTTTTTGAGCTGGGTGTAGCCGAGCAATGGCAGGGCCCAGTGCAGTCCAGTTATGGCTGGCATCTGCTGTTGCTGGTTAAAAACACTGATGCCTATATCCCAGAGTTTACACAAGTCAGCTCCGCTGTATTTGCAGATGCCCAGCGCCAGCACCAGAGAGAGGTAAAAAGCCAGGCTATCGATAAGCTGATGGCTAAATACCAGATCGAGACAGAATAATGCGCACAGCTTTTATTGTTCTCGCACTGCTGTTCAGTGGCTGGGTAGCCGCCGATGAGGCGCGGCCAGTCTATGTGGAAGTGGAGGAAAATAGCGCCAGCCAATTTCTTGTCAAGTGGAAGGTACCGCCGGTAATGCCTGCGGGGCAAGAGCCCTATATTAAACTCCAACATCCCGATTGCCAGCTGGTGGATGGCGCCAATGCCGCCGGACTTATAGGTCGACGGCTCTACCAATGTGATATTCAGGATACGGATGCGGTCTTCGCTGTGGTGCTTGACTATCCTCGCAGCAATCCTGCACTGACCTCGCTTATTGTCTTTAAACCCTTTGCGGCTGAACCCATACAGGTTTTTTCCGGCCCGGAAAAAACCACTGTCAGCATTCCGGTTAGTACCAGTGCTGGCACCGTAGCCAAACAGTACACAGTGGCGGGTATTGAACATATTTTAATTGGTACAGACCACCTGTTATTTGTGCTCTGTCTGATGATTATTGCCGGTAGTTTTAAGCGTCTGATACTAACTGTGACCGGCTTCACCATAGCTCACTCCATTACCCTAACCCTGGCGACCTTGGATATTTTCCGTCTGCCCACGGAGCTGGTAGAGTTATTAATCGCCCTGAGTATTGTGCTCTTGGCGGTTGAAATTATTAAACATAATCGCGCTAAAGACTCTGCGGAACCCAGTTTCACCTGGCGCTATCCGGTCAGTGCTTCCTCTGCATTTGGTCTGTTGCACGGCTTTGGCTTCGCAGTAGTATTGCAGGAGCTTGGGCTCCCCGCGTCCATGAAGGTGCATGCGCTGTTGTTTTTTAATATAGGCGTAGAGTTGGGGCAGTTGCTGTTTATTGCTCTGGTGCTGGCATTGGTATGGATGCTGTTGCGCTCTGTCGCTGCGGCGAACAAGCACCGAGCGGTGCTTGTTGAAACTGTTGTTTATGTTGTAGGTATTACCAGTTCATACTGGCTGTTTGAAAGGCTGGGGGTGCTGTTTTAGTCCCGTCGTCTACTTGAGATGGCCCAAATGCTTGGAAACCACTTTTAAGCTGGGCTTAAACAGCTTGGGGGTGCAGGCCAGAATATGGCCGCTGTCCATAAATTTCTCCCCGCCATTAAAGTCGCTCACCATACCGCCAGCCTCGCGCACTATTAGCACACCCGCGGCTATATCCCAGGGCTTTAGAGACATCTCCCAAAACACATCCATGCGGCCAGCGGCCACATAGGCTAGGTCTAGCGAGGCGACGCCCAGGCGGCGAATGCCCGCGGAGTTATTGGCAAATTCATGCATGCAGGCTAGATAGTTATTCATCTCATTGAATGAGGGCGCACTAAAGGGAATACCGGTGGCATAGAGGGCTCCGGCCTCGTCGGTGCGACCTGACACACGAATACGGCGGCCATTGAGGCTGGCGCCATTTCCGCGACTGGCGGTAAATTCCTCGCGCTTAAAAGGCTCTAGAATAACCCCATGTTCCAGCTTACCTTTGATGCGGCAGGCAATAGAGATAGCTACGTGGGGAATGCCGCGAACAAAATTAGTGGTGCCATCCAGCGGATCTATAATCCATTCCACATCGGAATCAGGATTGCCGCTGGTGCCGCTCTCCTCACCAATAAAGCGGTGATCAGGATAGGCTTTCTTAATATGATAGATGATGGTCTCTTCTGAGCGGCGGTCCACTTCGGTGACAAAGTCATGGCGACCCTTTTCATCAACCTTAACCAGATCCAGATTATCGGCAGACTTAACAATCATTTCCCCTGCCTGGCGGGCAGCGCGAAGGGCTATATTAACCATAGGTTGCATAGGGTGTTTTCCAATTGACTTTAAAGAGCGGTGCGCATTGTAACAGAACTACTGTGTCAGAGAAGCCTGATTCTGCTACACTCGCGCCCGATTTTGGGGCGGTAACATTTATTACTGAGAGGCTTATTGTGTCTACCACTGAACGTCAGGCAAAAATTCGCATTGTGCTGGTCAATACCGCGCACCCGGGCAATATTGGCGGTGCCGCGCGGGCCATGAAAAATATGGGCCTGGCCGAACTCTATCTGGTGCAGCCCCGAGAGTATCCGGCTCCCAGAGCTGTGTGGCGTGCGGCTGGCGCAAGAGATGTGCTGGCCAATGCCACTGTAGTTGATTCGGTGGATGAGGCTATTGCCGGCTGTGGCCTGGTAGTGGGCACCAGTGCCCGGGAGCGCCGAATTCCCTGGCCACTGATTGACCCGCGAGAGTGCGGCGCGAGAATTTGGCAGGAAGCCGAGACCCATGATGTGGCGCTGCTGTTTGGTCGTGAAGACCGTGGTCTGACCAACGATGAGCTTCAGAAATGTCACTACCATGTGCATATTCCCTCCAATCCGGACTACAGCTCCCTGAATCTGGCCACTGCAGTGCAGGTGTTGAGCTATGAGGTTCGCATGGCCAGCCTAGCCGATGCCGAGGGCAACCTGCCATCATTGCAGGAGTGGGATCAGCCGCCAGTACCAGCAGATGATCTGGAAAACTTCCATGTGCATCTGGCAGAGACCATGGCCGATCTTGGCTTCTATGACCCGGAAAACCCCAAGCAATTATTGACCCGTATGCGGCGGCTGTTTAATCGCCAGCGCATGGACAAAATGGAGGTTTCTATCCTTCGAGGTCTACTGTCCTCAGTGCAGCGTATTATCAACAAATAGTTGATTAAACTAATCAGGTATTTAGTTGACTAAAATACTCAGGTATTAGATAATTCGTGCCCTAACCGGGCGATACAGGAAAGCCATATGAGACTGACAACTCGAGGACGCTACGCAGTAACAGCCATGCTCGATTTGACCCTGCACGCTGAGGATAAGCCAATTTCATTGGCGGATATCTCTGAGCGTCAGTCTATTTCTCTGTCTTATCTGGAACAGCTGTTCTCCCGCTTGCGCCAATCCGGTCTGGTATCCAGTGTTCGCGGCCCCGGCGGCGGTTACCACCTGGGTCGAGCCAGCAGTGGCATATTTGTGGCACAGATTATCGATGCGGTAAACGAGTCCATAGATACGACCAACTGCCAGGGCAAAGGTGATTGTCAGGGTGGCGAAATCTGTCTAACCCACAGTCTGTGGAGCGATCTCAGCAAAGAGATTCACGGGTTCCTCAGTAATATCAGCCTGGCTGATCTAGTGGCTAAAAGAAACGTACAACATATAGCTCAGCGGCAAGTTGAACAGCTACTGGTTATAGATGACAACATGCAGGCAGGCGCCTGCTGAATTTGGAGTAATTAATGAACCTTCCCATTTATCTGGATTACGCTTCCACAACACCGGTTGACCCGGCTGTTGCAGATAAAATGATGCAATTTCTGACCCCGACCGGTCAGTTTGGCAACCCGGCGTCACGCTCCCATGTTTTTGGTTGGCAGGCAGAGGCCGCGGTTGAAGATGCGCGCACCGATGTGGCCACATTGATTGGCGCTGATCCCCGCGAGATCGTCTGGACCAGTGGTGCCACCGAAGCCAATAACCTGGCTATCAAAGGCTGTGCCCACTTTAACCAGCGCAAAGGCAAGCACGTGATCACCTCAAAAATTGAGCACAAAGCCGTGCTGGATACCTGTCGCCAGTTAGAGCGAGAGGGTTGGGAAGTGACCTATCTTGAGCCAGATTCCAATGGCTTGATTCAGCCGCAAATGGTTGCAGATGCCATCCGCGAAGACACTACTGTTGTTTCCATTATGCATGTGAATAACGAGCTGGGAACCTTAAATGATATTGCCGCCATTGGCGCAATCTGTCGTGAGAACAAAGTATTTTTCCATGTGGATGCAGCCCAGAGCGCTGGTAAAACCGGTATAGACGTTGAAGCCATGAATGTGGATATGATGTCTTTCTCGGCCCACAAGATCTATGGCCCCAAAGGTATTGGCGCACTCTATGTTCGCCGCAAGCCCCGCGTGCGCATTGAAGCCCAGATGCACGGCGGTGGCCATGAGCGCGGCATGCGCTCCGGCACCTTGCCCACTCATCAAATTGTGGGAATGGGTGAAGCCTTCAAGTTGGGCTTTGAAAACCTGGCCGCGGAGTCAGCGCGCATCGAAGCGCTGCGTACCCGTCTCTGGGAAGGTGTTTCCGATATGGAAGAAGTCCATCTTAACGGTTCCCCAGATCAGCATGTGCCCGGCATTGTGAATATTAGCTTTGCCTTTGTTGAAGGTGAGTCACTGATTATGGCCCTGCGTGACCTGGCCGTGTCATCGGGCTCTGCCTGCACCTCTGCCAGCCTTGAGCCCAGTTATGTACTGCGCGCACTGGGTCTGAACGACGAAATGGCCCACAGCTCAATCCGCTTTAGTATCGGGCGCTACACCACAGAGCAGGACATAGACAACGCGATTGCCAAGGTGCGCCATGCGGTAGAAAAGCTGCGTGAGCTGTCGCCCCTGTGGGATATGTTTAAAGATGGTGTTGATCTCAACACCGTAGAATGGGCCGCGCACTAAGCGCCGCCATTAATGTTTTTTAATTAGGAGTCATAAAATGGCTTACAGCGAAAAAGTTATTGATCATTACGAAAACCCACGCAACGTTGGCAAGCTGGATGACAGCTCCAAAAATGTGGGTACTGGCATGGTGGGAGCACCAGCCTGTGGTGATGTTATGCGTCTGCAAATTCAGGTTAATGATCAGGGCATTATTGAAGATGCCAAGTTCAAGACCTACGGCTGTGGTTCAGCCATTGCCTCCAGCTCACTGCTGACAGAATGGGTGAAGGGTAAGAGCATCGACGATGCCGAGCAGATTAAAAACACCGAAATTGCCGAAGAATTGGCGCTGCCACCGGTTAAAATTCACTGTTCAGTGCTGGCTGAAGATGCCATCAAAGCTGCAGTGCGCGACGTACGAGAAAAGCGGGAAAGTTAAGCAATGGCCATCACCATGACCCCAGCTGCAGAGCAGCATGTCGTTAAACATCTCGAGCACCGCGCCAAGGGCGTGGGTATTCGTCTGGGTGTGCGCACCACTGGCTGCTCCGGTCTTTCCTATGTATTGGAATTTGTCGATGATGCGGCCAGCGAAGATGAAGTGTTTCAATGTGGTGATGTGAAGCTGATTATTGACCCCAAAAGTCTACTTTACCTCGACGGTACAGAGCTGGACTATGTCAAAGAGGGCTTAAACGAGGGGTTTGAATTTAAAAATCCCAATGTTAAAGATGAATGCGGTTGCGGCGAGAGCTTCCACGTTTAGACGCTCCAATCCTAACCCAGTAAACAGGTTGATCGGCCTTTGAAACTTTCCAGTGATTTCTTTGAGATATTTGCTATCCCGGTTGCCTGGCAGGTCGATAGCAACCAGCTTCAGCGCAGATATCTCAAGTTGCAGCAGGAGTTTCACCCGGATCGCTATGCCAGCCACAGTGATACCGAGAAGCGTCTAGCAGTGCAGACTGCGTCTCTGATTAACCAGGCCTACGACACCCTAAAGTCTCCCCTAAAGCGCGCCCAGTATCTGCTCGAGCTGAAACAGATTGACGCTAGCCAAGACAGCCATGTCACCAGTGATGGCGCCTTTCTGATGGAGCAGATTGAGCTGCGCGAAGCCCTGTCGGAAGTGCGTGACAGTGCAGACCCCTTCGCTGCCCTCGACAGTTTGAGAGCAGGTGTTGAAAGCAGCTACACCGAACAGCAGAACCAGTTTCAAGCCCAGTATCAGAGTTCTGATTTCGATCATGCCTTTAATACAGTGGCCAAAATGCAATTTTCATCCAAGCTGCTCGACGAAATAGAGCAGCTTGAAGCCGAGCTAGAGGACCTATAACCAGTGGCACTACTGCAAATCTCAGAGCCGGGCCAATCTCCCCAGCCCCATCAGCGCAAACATGCGGTGGGCATAGATTTGGGCACCACCAACTCCTTAGTAGCCACTGTGCGCAGTGGTATGGCGGAAGTACTGGCAGATGAGCAGGGCCGCGATCTGTTGCCATCTGTAGTGCATTACATCAAAGAGGGCGTCAGCTGTGTGGGCCATGAAGCGGCGGAGCACAATATCAGTGATCCACTCAATACATTGGCATCGGTCAAGCGTTTAATGGGCCGTGGTCTGGCTGATATCAAAACCTTTGGCAGCCAGCTGCCCTACGAATTTGCTGCCGACGATGGCGGTATGCCAAAAATTAAAACTGTCTCTGGGATGGTTAGCCCGATTCAAGTCTCCGCAGAAATACTGCGCAAACTGGCTGGTCGGGCCGAAATTGCCTTTGGCGGCGCCCTGGATGGCGCCGTGATCACAGTTCCCGCCTATTTTGATGAAGCCCAGCGTCAGGCCACCAAAGATGCCGCCACTCTGGCCGGTATTAAAGTATTGCGCCTGCTCAATGAGCCAACAGCCGCCGCTATAGCCTATGGGCTGGATGAAGCTGATCAGGACGCCAAAGACCAGGAACGTATCATCGCTATCTATGATCTGGGCGGCGGCACCTTTGATATCAGTATACTGCGCCTGTCCAAAGGCGTGTTTGAAGTGCTGGCCACCGGCGGCGACTCTGCGCTGGGTGGCGATGACTTTGACCATGCCATTGCCGACTGGCTGCGCCAGCAGCTGGGACTGGGTGAAGACCTTAACCCTATAGAGCAGCGTATTTTACTGGAGACCGCCAAGTCAGCCAAAGAAGAGCTTACCGAGTCAGAACAGGTGGAGCTGGAAGTGCTGGACTGGCAGGGCGCTTTAACCAGAGACCTAATGCATAGCCTGATCGATGGGTTGATTGATAAAACCCTGAGAGCCTGCAAAAAATCACTGCGCGATGCCGGCGTAGACCAGAGCCAAATCAATGATGTGATTCTTGTCGGCGGCTCCACCAGAACCCCCAGAGTCGGTGAAAAAGTCGCTGGGTTGTTTGGTATTGAGCCCCTCTGTAGTCTGGACCCAGATCAGGTAGTGGCCATGGGTGCCGCGCTTCAGGCTGAGGTATTGATAGGCAATAAATCTGGCGACGACATGCTGTTGCTGGATGTGATTCCCCTGTCTCTGGGAATAGAGACCATGGGTGGCTTGATCGAAAAAATTATCCATAGAAATACCACCATTCCGGTGGCCAAAGCCCAGGAATTTACCACCTTTAAAGATGGCCAAACCGCCATGGCTATTCATATATTGCAAGGCGAGCGAGAGCTGGCCAGTGATTGCCGATCCCTGGCGCGCTTTGAACTGCGCGGCATTCCTCCCATGGTTGCCGGTGCGGCAAAAATCCGTGTTGCCTATCAGGTAGATGCCGATGGCTTGCTCAGTGTGTCAGCGCGGGAGTTAACCAGTAATGTAGAGTCTCGCATTGAGGTTAAACCCTCCTATGGTCTGGGCGAAGATGAAATCACTAGCATGCTGCAAGATTCCTTTAGCCATGCTCGCGACGATATGCAGGCCCGAGCGCTGCGAGAGCAGCAGGTTGAAGCGGACCGTATGGTTGAAGATTTGCTCGCGGCTATCTATAAAGATGGAGAGGCATTGTTAGATAAAGAGGAGCAGCGCTGTCTACAGGTCGCCATACAGGAGCTGCGAGAACTGAGAGAGGGCACCACAGAGCACCGGGTGCTGGCGCGTCAGATTGAATCTGTGGCCAAAGCCAGTGAAGAATTTGCCGCCCGACGGATGGATGCCAGTATTAAAACTGCACTGGCCGGCCAGTCATTAGATGAAATTGAAAAAGGTTAGTATCTAAGATGCCTAAAATTGTATTTTTGCCCCATCATGAAATTTGCCCAGAGGGTGCAGTGGTTGAAGCCAAGCCGGGGGAAAGCATCTGTGATGCGGCCCTGCGCAATGGTTTGGAAATTGAGCATGCCTGTGAAATGTCCTGCGCCTGCACCACCTGCCATGTGCATGTTCGCGAGGGCTTTGACGACCTGCCCGAAGCCGACGAGCTAGAAGAGGACTTTCTCGACAAGGCCTGGGGTGTAGACCCGGATTCCCGTCTTAGCTGTCAGGTAATTATGGAAGACAAAGATCTGGTGGTTGAGATTCCCAGGTACACCATTAATATGGTGTCAGAACGTCACTAATACCGAGCATAAACCGGTCAGCAGTAAGCGGAGTAATGGACTATGATTAAGTGGACTGATATTAACGATATCGCCATAGAGTTGGTTGACAATCATCCAGATGTCGACCCCCAATATGTTAATTTTGTTGATTTAAGAAAGTGGGTTTTAGAGATAGAAGGTTTTTCTGATGATCCAGATCGCTGCGGCGAAAAGATTCTTGAAGCCATTCAAATGGCCTGGATTGAAGAGCAGGATTAGCCCCACCTAAACCCAGTGCCGTTAACCAGAAAAGGATTTTCAGCAGGCAACGGATGCGCCAAAAAAACCACCTGTACAAAAAAGTATTGGAAACAGCGCCCTTCGGAACCTTATTTTTCGCCTATGGCGTATGCATAGACGCCAATCACAAAGCTCTCAATCTACTGCGCTGTGAGCGCAATCAGTTAGTGGGCCTCACCCTCAATGAAATCTCGGATGATCAACCCGAATCCTTGATACAACTTAAAACCGTAATTGAAAAGCTAGAGTCAGAGCAGCTGCAAGGCTTGCTATGGCGCTCGCAAAATACTCTGGAGAGCGATGAAATTGTGGTGTCGGTAGATGAGGTTGAGGCTGCAGATAGTGCCATGAGTATTATGCTCTACCCGCTGCCAGCTCTGGCCAAGATGGTGGTGCAGGAGTTTAGTCCCGAGCAGCTGCCGACTGCGGATACGCCAGCTCAGCCCCAGGTATCGGAACCGTTACAGGCTGCGGAATTAGCCGTAACTCAGAGTCTTCAGGGGGAGAGCCAGGACGAGGTGGTTGCTGGCCTGCCCATAGGCCATGCATTGTTGGGCAATATTAATAGCTACCTTGAACAGTCCGGCACCAGCTACGGCGCTTTGTTGTTAATTGACCTGGACCATTTCAACTCCATCAATGAGTCCCTGGGCAAGCATATAGGTGCTCAGATTCTCGATCGCGCCCGCGAGACTATCGGTAATATGCTGGGTGCCAATATGCAGATGGACCAGGTAGCGGGAGATGCTTTTTTGCTGTTTATTCAGGACTTGGCCATCTCCGAGTCCGATGCAGAGCAGCGGGCCACAGCCATTGCCAATGAAATACGCTGCACAATCTCAAGACCCTTCTTTACCGAAAACGGCGAGGTTATTGTTACCGCCAGTGTGGGTATAAGCCTGCTGGCACAGGGGGCGGAAGGTCCTGTACCCAGCGCTTATCAGGCAATACAGCAGGCCGAGAGCGCCATGTTTGAAGCCAAGCGCCGTGGCCGCGACGCGGTAATGCTGTTTGATACTCAAATAACCCGTCGCGCCCAACAGCGCATTAGCCTGCAGTCCAGTCTACGCAAAGCCGTGGTTAATCAGGAGTTTGACCTCTATTTGCAGCCTCAGGTGTCCATCCACGATGGCTCAGTGGTAGGTGGTGAGGTGTTGTTACGCTGGATTCATTCCGGTCAGGCCATGCACACACCGGCCGACTTTATTCCTATTCTTGAAGCCTCAGGCATGATCGTTGATGTGGGCCTCTGGGTGATCCGCACCTCCTGCGAATATCTGCGCAATATGCTCGACCGCGGTATCTGGACACCGGATATGCAACTGGGGGTCAATATCAGCCCTAAGCAATTCCACGATCCCGGCCTGATTACCGGCCTTGAGCACAGTTTAAAGAGCTACGATATCAGCCCAGACATGATCACCCTGGAAGTGACGGAAAATCTGCTGATTGATGATTTTGAATCTGTGGTGGATAAAATGAAAAAAATCCGCGATATGGGTACCAGATTTGCCATTGATGACTTTGGCAGCGGCTATTCCTCAATGATATACCTTAAACGTCTGCCCCTGGATATTCTCAAAATAGATCGAGAGTTTATTGCCAACCTCAATTCTGACAAGGACACATTGGGTCTGGTCGAGGCCATTATGATGGTGTCTCGCCACTATGGTTTAGACGTGGTGGCCGAGGGCGTTGAAAAACGCGAAGTGTTGGAGATATTGCGCAGTCTTGGCTGCGATAAATATCAGGGCGCCCACTTCAGTATGCCCGTGTCTCTGGACCGCTTTCAGCAGTTGCTGGTGGCCTAGTTACAGGGCACTAAAAAATAACCATTGTTACCACCTCCCAGTGCAGGTAAAATCCGCGCCATTGCCCGTCAGGGCTATTTTTTTAACTTACATTAGCCCTATTTTGGAGAACGCTTCATGGCGACTGAACGCACCCTATCTATTATCAAACCCGATGCCGTAGCAAAAAACGTTGTTGGTCAAATTCTCAGCCGCTTTGAAGGTGCTGGACTGCAGGTTGTTGCGCTTAAAATGCAACAGCTGAGCAAAGAGCAGGCCGAAGGTTTTTACGCAGAGCACAGCGAGCGTCCATTCTTTAACGACCTGGTTGCCTTTATGACTTCAGGCCCAGTCTGCGTTCAGGTTCTGGAAGGCGAAAATGCGGTTTTGACTAACCGTGACCTGATGGGCGCCACTAACCCACAGGAAGCCGAAGCTGGTACTATCCGTGCAGACTTCGCCCAGTCTATAGATGCCAATGCTGTTCATGGTTCAGATTCAACCACCTCAGCAGCCCGCGAAGTAGCCTACTTTTTTGATGACAATGAGATCTGCTCTAGATAAGAGTCTGATCTTATAACTGAGAGCACAGGACAACCATGTCCCAATCAGTAGAAGTAACAGCGACAAACGAAGAACCCCAGCAAGTGAAAACTAACCTGCTGGGGTTTTCTGCGTCCAAACTCGGCGACTTTTTTGAGCAGATTGGCGAGAAGCGGTTCCGCGCCACTCAGATTATTAAGTGGATTCACCAGATGGGCGTCTGCGATCTAGACCAGATGACCAATCTGTCCAAAGACCTGCGTGAAAAGCTTAAAGATATTGTCCAAATCAGCTTGCCAGAGGTGGTCAGCTGTCAGGACTCCACTGATGGCACCAGAAAATGGTTGATCAAAGTAGATGGCGGTAGCTGCATCGAGATGGTGTATATCCCCGAGCGCGAGCGCGGTACCCTCTGCGTGTCATCCCAGATTGGCTGTGCTCTGGACTGTAGTTTTTGCGCCACAGGTAAACAGGGTTTTAATCGCGACCTGACCGCTGCCGAAATTATCGGCCAGCTATGGATCGCCGCCGATTCCTTTGGCCAGTTTGAGCACAAGGCGCCGCGCCGGGTGACCAATGTGGTGATGATGGGCATGGGCGAACCACTGATGAACTTCGACAATGTGGTCGATGCCATGAATATTATGCTTGAGGACAATGCCTATGGCCTGTCCAAGCGTCGTGTCACCCTTAGCACCGCCGGTGTGGTACCAGCGTTGGATAAACTGGCGGATGTCTCCGATGTGTCCCTGGCTATTTCGCTGCACGCGCCCAACGACGAGCTGCGCAACGAGCTGGTGCCCATTAATCGCAAATACAATCTCAAAGAATTTATTCGCAGTGCCGCCGATTATATTGACAAGATGCCGGATAATCGCCGCAAAGCGACGGTCGAATATACTCTAATGGACCAGGTTAATGACCGCATAGAACATGCCACCCAACTGGCCGAATTGCTAAAAGACTTGCCCTGCAAGATAAATCTGATTCCGTTTAACCCATTTCCGGGTTCAGAGTACAAAAGAGTCAGCAATAACCAGCTAAACCGGTTTAGGGACATTCTGGCAAACGAGGGTTACACTGTTACAGTACGTACCACGCGCGGTGATGATATAGCCGCCGCCTGTGGCCAGCTGGCCGGTGAGGTCAATGACCGCACCAAGCGCCAAGAGCGCTATAAGCGAAAGTTGGAAGAGGCGCAGCCAGTAAAGATTATCGATGGGTAAAAGTACTCAGTAGCAGCGTGACAAAGGAAGCATTACACAGAGGGATTCTGACCATGAAGTTGATAAAATTTTTGCTGTTAGCCGTGCTGATCACAAGCCTTTTAGGCTGTGTATCCAGTACAGAGACTAAAAACATAGTCGCCGATCCTGAAGAGGCATTTACGCGGCATATAAAACTCGCCAGGCAATATATAGGCAGCAAAAATCGCGACCTGGCCAGACTTCATTTAGAAAAGGCGGCCGCGTTCAGCAGCAAAACCCGGCGCTCAAAATTGCACAGCGGTTACGGGTTGCTCTATCAGATGGAGCAAGAGACAGAGCTGGCGGAAAAGCACTTTCGCCAGGCTATTGCTAGCGATAAGAAGGACAGCATGGCGCGCTATAATTTTGCTGCCTTTTTATATAACCAGGGTCGCTTTAAAGAGGCTCTGCAGCAGATGCAGATAGTGAGTGAAGATTTAGGCTACGAGCGCAGGCCCCAGGCGTTTTATATTGTAGGCTTGGCTCAGAGCAAAACAGGGCAACAGGCGGAGGCGCTGGGGTCATTTGAAAAAGCCACCCAGCTGCAACCAAAGTTTGCAGAGCCCTATGTGGAGGCCGCCGAGATTTATTTTGCGCAGCAAAAGCTGCCCATGGCCAAGCGGGCGCTAGACCAATATGGGTTTTTGGCCCAGCCCACAGCGAAGAGCCTGTGGTTGGCGGTGCGCATAGAACACAGCTTTGGCAATAGAGACGGCGCAGCCAGCCAAGGTTTAAAGCTAAAGAATTTATTCCCGTATTCCAATGAGAATCTGGAATACCAAAAGTGGTTAAAGCAATAGAGAGAGACTCTGTGTTTAGCGAAACACCTATTATTAGACGTAAATCGCGACAGATTATGGTTGGCAATGTACCTGTGGGTGGTGATGCGCCTATTTCCGTGCAGAGTATGACCAATACCAGCACTGCAGATGTTGCAGCTACAGTCGAACAGATAAAGCGCATACAGGTAGCTGGTGCAGATATAGTGCGTGTCTCTGTGCCCTCACTGGAAGAGGCGGAAGCCTTTGGCCAGATTCGCAAATTGGTAGATGTTCCCCTGGTGGCCGATATTCACTTCGACCACAATATTGCCCTGCGCGTCGCCGATTTAGGTGTTGACTGCCTGCGCATTAACCCCGGTAATATTACCCGCGAAGACCGCCTGCGCGAAGTGATCGCCAAGGCTCGAGATCTCAATATCCCCATTCGTATTGGTGTTAACGCCGGTTCGCTGGGTAAAGATCTACTGCGCAAATACAGCGAGCCCACCGCCGAAGCTATGGTGGAATCTGCTATGCGCAATGTGGAGTTGCTGGATAAGTACGATTTCCAAGATTTTAAAGTCAGCGTTAAAGCCTCAGACATCTTTATGGCCGTAGCCGCCTATCGCGATTTGGCCACCAGAATCGAGCAGCCGCTGCACCTGGGCATTACCGAAGCCGGTGGCCTGCGCTCTGGTACTGTAAAATCGGCCATAGGCCTGGGTGCACTGCTGCTGGACGGCATTGGCGATACAGTGCGTATTTCACTGGCTGCAGACCCGGCAGAAGAAGCCAAGGTCGCCTGGGATATGCTCCGCAGCTTACGTCTGCGCAGCAAAGGCATTAACTTTATCGCCTGCCCCAGCTGCTCGCGGCAAAACTTTGATGTGATTAAAACCGTCAATGAATTAGAAAATCGCCTTGAAGATATTACTGTGCCCATGGATGTGTCCATTATTGGTTGCATTGTGAATGGCCCAGGTGAGGCCAAAGAGTCGGATTTTGGTTTAACCGGTGGTACGCCAGCCAATCTGGTCTATCTAGATGGCCAGCCAGATCACAAGCTCAGCAATGACAACCTAGTCGATGAGTTAGAAGCAGAAATTCGCGCCAAGGCCGCAGCAAAAGAGCAGCAACTGGCGGCAGATGCTGCTAACTTAATTGCCAAAGGTTAAAAAGAGTTTACTAGAGTACAAACAACGCTATGAAAATCCAATCCATCCGGGGCATGAATGACCTGCTCCCAGAACAGTCCGCCACCTGGCAGTATCTTGAAAGAACTGTCGCCGAGCTGTTGGCGAGCTATAGCTACGGTGAGATTCGTTTCCCGATACTGGAGCAGACCGAACTGTTTAAGCGCGCGGTGGGTGAGGTGACAGATATAGTCGAGAAAGAAATGTACAGCTTTGACGATCGCAATGGCGATAGTCTCAGCTTGCGCCCCGAGGGCACAGCCGGCTGTGTTCGCGCCTGCACAGAAAACGGCTTGCTGCACAACCAGACTCAACGTCTCTGGTATACAGGCCCTATGTTCCGTCACGAGCGCCCGCAAAAGGGTCGTCTGCGCCAGTTTCATCAGGTCGGTGTGGAAGCCTTTGGCTTAACCGGCCCAGATATAGATGCAGAACTGTTGCTGATCACAGCACGGCTGTGGAAAATTCTGAAAATTGACCATGCAGTGACATTGCAGATTAACTCTCTAGGTACCTCGGCTGATCGCGCTGACTATCGGGCAGCTCTGGTCGAATATCTCAATGCGCGCCGCGACCAGCTCGACGAAGACAGTCAGCGCCGTCTAGAGACTAATCCCATGCGTATTCTGGATAGCAAAAACCCAGATACCCAAGCCCTGCTTAACAGTGCGCCCAGCCTTGAAGACTTTATAGATCAGGAATCCCGCGACCATTTTCAGCAGCTCTGTGCAATGTTAGATGCCGCCAATATTTCCTACGAAGTCAACCCGCGACTGGTGCGAGGTCTGGATTATTACGGCAAAACAGTCTTTGAATGGGTAACCACTAATCTGGGTGCCCAGGGTACAGTCTGCGCTGGTGGTCGCTATGATGGGCTGGTTGAACAGCTTGGCGGCAAGCCCTGCCCAGGTGTTGGTTTTGCCATGGGTGTTGAAAGGCTGGTGCTGTTGCTTGACGAGTTGGGCGCAGTCCCCGATAGTGTCGACCAAGCGGTAGATCTGTATCTACTGGCCGTGGGCAATGTGGAGCAGCAGGCGCTGGTACTGGCAGAAAATCTGCGCAGCGACTGCCCCAATATTAGATTAGAATGCCACTGCGGTGGCGGCAGTTTCAAATCGCAGATTAAGCGAGCTGATAAAAGTGGCGCTCGTATAGCGCTAATACTGGGTGAAGACGAGGTAGCCTCGGGCACTGTGGGGGTTAAGTACCTGCGAGAGGACAGGCCCCAGAAAACAGTGGCCCAGTCGGAGCTAAGCGGGCTTTTAGGTAGCTAGATTTAATAACAGTTAGTTTTAATAATTTTTACATATTTAAGGAATTACCGTGGCAGATCATCTATCAGAAGAAGAACAAATCGAAGCATTCAAGCGCTGGTGGGCAGAGAACGGCCTGCAAATGATTGCCGCCGTAGTCTTGATAGTGGGTGGTTACTTTGGCTGGCAGTTTTGGCAAGACAGGCAGCAGACCCAAATAGAGCAGGCCTCTGACCTGTATTTAGAAATGATAGATATAGTCTCCAGCCAGACCGATGGCGGACGCCTAACCCTAGAAAAAGAAGTCGCCATAGGCAAGCTGGCGGATCAGCTAAAAGCAGAGTTTTCCGGTTCTGGGTACGCTCAGTTTGCTGCTCTGCTCAAGGCCAAGCTGGCAGTTGATAACAAAGAACTCGATCTGGCAGCCGCCGAACTACAGTGGGCCATGGACAGTGATCCAA
>Ga0102813_1000178_pt1 | contig 29790 bp, 30 predicted proteins | sample ColrivemetaGS725_FD_84512 | JGI IMG/M metagenome (GOLD analysis project Ga0102813, IMG submission 84512) | Estuarine microbial communities from the Columbia River estuary - Flood tide ETM metaG S.725 | ecosystem: Environmental > Aquatic > Marine > Intertidal zone > Estuary | place: USA: Columbia...
GGTAATATTTTATTCTCAACTAACACTTGTAAATTTTGCTTATTTAAATTTACAAATAATAATTATGGATTGAAAGTGTTATTATTATTGAGAATCTGAATATTTATTTGAATACCTTCTCCATAATCTGGTTTGATGTGTTTCTAGACTTAAATTCCTTCCAGATATAAAAGCATGAGTTACATTATTAGAAATTATGTCAAGAGCATCTCCTTTTGATATAAATAAGGTAGCACTCTTTCCAACCTCCAATGTTCCAAAATCTTTATCAATCCCTAATATTTTAGCAGGATTATGAGTAATCATAGATAATGCAATCTCTTTATCAATTCCATAACTTGAGAAACTACCAGCATAAAAAGGTAAATTTCTTATTGATACTCTAGCTGATGCAGTCCCAGTAGGGTCAATGCTAACTAATATTCCAGCATCTAACATTTTTTTTGCAATTGCAAAAGTTTCCATAGGATCTGAATCTACTGACTGAGGAAACCTATATGGCTGTTTTACAACAACAGGAATATTATTTAATTTAATAAAGTTTAACTGGTTCTTAGATTCTGTAGCACCTACTATTACTATTTTATCAATTCCAAAACTTTTTAAAAATGTTACACCATCTACAATTTCTTTTTCATCGTCTGCATAAAGATAAACTGATGTTTCACCATCCAATACAGTTTTCATTGCATTGCTTTTAAGATTCATTGAATTTTCAATATTCATATTAGCTTTTGATTTTTCAAAGAAATTTTTTAAATCTTTAATCTGTTTACTGTAATTATTATTTGCTTTTAATCCTCGGTCTTCTCCTAACCACCATCTTCCAAATGTATATGGACTTGGCCAATTCAAGTGAATTCCTTGATCATATTTTATTACTGCATCTTCCCAATTCCAAGCATCAAATTGAACTACAGAAGATTTACCAGAAATAATACCACCATTAGGAGCAATTTGGGCGAGTAGAACTCCATTAGGTCTCATACTTTCAACTGCTTTTGATTCTGCGTTATAAGCTATAATAGATCTAATCTCTGGAAGATAGGTACCAGTTTCATCATCATCAACTGAAGCTCTTACAGCATCAACTTCTACAAGACCTAAATTAGTGTTAAGTGCAATAATTCCTGGATAAACATGTGAATTTGACGCATCTATGATTGTATCATATTTTTTGTTATTTGAATCTGAAAACATCATAAGTATCTCATTACTCCAAATGCCATCGGTTGAAGCAACCAAATCAATGACCCCATCAGTAAATCCAATTACACTATTTTTAATAGTCTGACCATTACCAATATGAGCTGTTGACCCATAAATTAATATTGACTTATCCTGAGTAGGAGCAGGAGTTTGTTGTGAATAAATTAGATTTAAAAATAAAATATTTAATAGTATAATTTTTTTCATAGCTTAAAATTCAGTGTATTCACAATCTACCTCTATTTGAGGCATTGGGTTTGGGAACTTAAGATTTGCTCCAGGAGTATTTTCTTCAAACATGAGTTTAATCAATTCAGATTTTTCATCTTTAATTTGATTAAGTTTTATTGTATGTTCAGCTAAATCAAAATATAATGCACCCTCAATATATGTTTTCTCTGCTTTAGTGTAAAGTGACATAGGGTGTCCACTCCACATTACAATATCGGCATCTTTACCTATTTTAAGGCTTCCAACTTTTTCATCTAAATTAAGCAGCTTAGCTGGATTAATAGTTACAAACTTCCAAGCCTCTTCTTCTGAAATATTACCATATTTAAATGCCTTTGCTGCTTCTAAGTTTAATCTTCTAGACAACTCTGAGTTATCTGAATTAAGAGCAACTGTTACACCTGCATTATGCATAATTGAGGCATTGAAAGGAATCGCATCGTTAACTTCAAATTTATATCCCCACCAATCCGAAAAAGTTGATCCACCAACTCCATGTTTAGCCATTTTATCAGCAACTTTATAGCCCTCTAAAATATGAGTGAAAATTTTTATTCTAAAATCAAATTTCTCTGCAACTTTCATTAACATATTTATCTCACTTTGCACATATGAGTGGCTTGACACAAATCTTTTACCATTAATAACTTCCCATAGTGTTTCAAGTTCTTCATCATACCTAGGTTTATTGTTGGAGTTTTTTTGTCTTTTGCTAAGAGAATTATATCTATCCCATGTTTCTCCATAGTGCTTTGCTCTATCAAAATGATCAACAAAAACCTGCTCTACACCCATTCTTGTTTGAGGAAATCTTGAACCACTCCAATTAGACTGTTTGACATTTTCTCCTAAAGCAAATTTTATGAAAGGGTCAGCATCTTTGAAAAACATATCATCTATTTCTGATCCCCATTTTAATTTTATTATCGCAGATTGACCACCTATGGGATTAGCAGATCCATGAAGAATCTGAACTGTAGTTACTCCACCAGCTAAATTTCTATAAATATTTACATCATCTGGATTAATTACATCCATTATAGATACTTCTGCTGAAGAATTGTGACCACCTTCGTTAATACTTGATGCTGCCATGTGAGAGTGTTCATCAACTATACCTGATGTTATATGTTTGTCTGATGCGTCAATTATGGAGAAATTTTTTGGTGTTTCAAGATTTTGTCCAATTGCAATTATTTTTCCATTATCAATTAAAATATCAGAATTCTCAATTATTCCTTCTTTTTCATTTGTCCAAATCGTAGCATTCTTAAAATGAATAGATTGACTTTTTGGAGTTGAGCTAATTCCAAATCCAACATTTGGAAAAGTAACATCTGAAACAAAAGATTTAATAGAGGAAGATTTTTTAACCTCTTTGTATTTTAAATTTTTCTTTATTTCTTCTCTAGAAGAATTAAATAAAAAGGCTTCATTTTTAAAGTCAATTCCTCGTCCACTTAAATTATCTGCTGAGGTGATTTTTGAAGATATTTGAGCAAGAGATAGGTTTCCATCAATACTGTCAAATAATGTTATATTTAACCAATCATCAACTAATGAAGTTTTTGATTTAATATCTATTGAGTCTCTCTTGATCTTAGCGTTAGGTCTTAATAAGCTGTTTGAAATAACTATTTCATAAGGCTTGTTATTTATAGTTAAATTATATTCACCATCAATATTTATATTGTCAGTATTTTTGATAATATGTCTTTGACCTTTTATCCAGTTTTCATTTATTTCAGTTTTATCATCAAAAATAGGACCTGAAGTAATTAAAAAATTTGATAAATAACCTCTATCAATTTTGCCAATTTTATTCTCCAAGTTTAAAGACTTTGCAGGAATTATAGTTAATGCATCTAAAGCTGTTTTTTCACTTAAGCCATTTTTGATAGCTTTTCTTATATTTTTTAGAAAGTCCCTTTTATTTTTTAGATCAGATGAAGTAATAGAAAAATTAATTCCATTTTTCTCTAATATTCCTAAATTACTTGGAGCTTGATTCCAATATCTAAGTTGATTAATTGTTAGTTTTTCATTTAAATTTGAATTAGATACATCAAAGGCTTTTGGGAAGTTAACTGGAATTATAAGAGTATTATTAAATTTTTTCAATTCTCTAATGCTCTCATATTCTTTTCCAGAACCCTTAATTACAAAATTAAGATCAAATTCTTTTGAAAGCTTGGCAGCTCTGTAGACATTTAATTTATCATTAGCATCAAAAAGTTTAGGCAAATTTTTATTGCCAATTAATGCTTCTAAAGCTAAATCTTTAGATTCTGAAGATCCTTGTGAATACCAATCTGCATCATAATGTAATTGTCTTATTAAAGCAATTGCACCCATAGTTGATGAAGGGTAGGATTGTTGAGAGGTTAAACTTTTTGAAAATGAGTAATGTTCTGCTGTTTTTTTTGAAATAATCCTATAGGATTCATTTTGATTATCAATTAGTCCAATAGTAAAACTTGTTCCTCTATGAACTCCGTCACTTCTGTGTGAATTTACTATTCCAAAACCAATATCTCTGAGTCCTTTTGCATCTTTTTGATTGTAATTATAGTCTTTAAGACTATTATAGTCACTTAAAATATGATCATTCCAATAATATCCACTTCTTGATGCTTCATATTGAGAACTTCTACCTGAGTTTGTTCTTTGAGGTTTTTTTACTCCAAAAGATGAGTGAGTCTCAATAAAAGAGGGATAAATAAATTTCCCATCTAAATCAAAAACTATACTATTATTCGGAATAGAAAGATTTATTCCTATGTCAATTATCTTTCCATCTCTTTCAATTAAGGTTCCATTAGAAATCAATCCTTTACTGGAATGTATATTAGCATTTATAAAAACATTGTATTGGTAATCTTTAGTCTTTACACCATCATTAACAATAAAGTAGTCTTGACCATAAATGCTAAAAGAAAAAAATATAGATAATAATAAAAGTTTTCTCATATTGTTTTTTTTAACATTTTAAGAAAGAAGGAATTACTAATATACTATAAATCAGTATATATTTATCCAACATAATAATCATTAACTATAGAAGGGTTGACCTTTAAATAATTTACTATCAGAATCTGAGGTGTTTATGATAGTGCAATAAAAAACATCAACTTCATATAGAATCTATTTAATATCGACTAATTCTACATCGAAAATTAATGTAGCATTTGGAGGGATTACTCCATTTCCTGCGCCCATTGAGCCATATCCAAGTTCACTTGGAATTACTAATCTTGCTTTTGATCCCTTATTTAATAATTGCATTGCTTCATCCCATCCTTTGATGACTTGTCCAACACCACATGTGAATTCAATAGGTGCGCCTCGAGTAAAAGAAGAATCAATCTCACTTCCATCAATTAGTTGAAGAGAATAATGAACTGATAACAAATCATTTGTCTTAGCATTATCTCCTGTTCCTTTTTTTGAAATCTTGTATTTAATACCACTCTCAGTCTCTTTCATTCCTTTCGTGATATCTTTTATTGCCTCTTGTTCAGCTTCTACTTTTTTATCATCAATTTTGCTTTTATTATTGAGATAGTTCTCAAATATATTTGGAGCATCAAAATTATTAGCATCTTCTCCTACTCTTACAATATTTATATTTTTGATTATATCTTCTTGTTCTACACTATCTACTATTTCTAGACCTGAAGAAACTTTGCCAAAAATACTATGTTTACCATCTAACCAAGGTGTCTCAACATGAGTAATAAAGAATTGACTTCCATTAGTTCCTGGACCAGAGTTAGCCATGGATAAAATTCCAGGTCCGTCATGTGTAAGATCTGAACTAAATTCATCATCAAATTGATATCCAGGACCTCCAGAACCTGTTCCTGTAGGATCGCCACCTTGAATCATAAAATTCTCTATAACTCTATGAAACTTGAGACCGTTATAATATGGTTTTCCAGAGTGTTGTTCATCAACAATTGGATGATTACCTTCAGCTAATGCAACAAAGTTTGATACAGTAGTGGGAACTTGTTCGAAATATAATTGGAGAACTATATTGCCTTTAGATGTTTCTATGTCAGCATATAATCCATCAGATAAATCTGAGTAGTTATTCATATTACATGAGTTTAAAGTTAGTATTGAGATTAAGATTAATAAATTCTTATTCATAGTTTTCTTTTATGTGTTGTTTAATATCCTGTACAAACTTTTTTTCAGTTTCTATTAAACTTAATTTAGATATTCCTCCTGATGCATGTTCATGTCCACCTCCATTAAAATATGTAGAGGCAAATATATTAACTTTAAAATCACCTTTAGATCTAAATGAAATTTTTATTAATCCTTCATCTTTTTTCTCAATAAATAGAACAGAACAAAGAATTCCAGTTACACTTAATCCAAAGTTCACAAATCCTTCGCTATCTCCTTTTTTAAAGTCATTTATTTTCTGATCATGATCAGTTATCATTGTATACAAGACAGGAAGTCCATCAATTTTTTTATAGTTATTAATAGCAGCTCCTAAAAGTTTTAATCTTTTAAATTGAAAATTATTATGAAGTTTCTCATAAATCTCTGTTACATTAACTCCATAATTAATTAATTCTGACCCAGTTTTTAGTGTTTTAGAGGTTGTTGAGGGATAACGAAAAGAACCTGTATCAGCTACAATTCCAGTGTAAAGGCAAGTAGCAATTTTATTATTTATTTTATTCTTATCTATTAAGTAAATAAAATCATAAACCATCTCACATGTTGAGCTCATCTTTGAATCAGAGATCATAATATCTGCGTATTTATCTGGATTTTCATGATGATCTATCATAATAATCTTTGCAGATGATTTTGAAATTAAATTTGACAAATTACGAGCTCTACTTAGGCTGTTAAAATCTAGTGTAAAAATAATATCTGCATTCTTTAATAAATTTGTTGATTTTTCTTTTTCATTATCAAAAACTAGTACACTTTCCGATCCTGGCAGAAAGTTTAAAATATCTGTATACTGGTTAGGTGAAATAATATTAACATTATTTTCATTTTTAAAAAAATGATAAAGTGCAAGACAACTTCCCAGAGCATCAGCATCTGGGCTACTATGAGGTATCAAAATAATATTTTTATTTTTTGATAAAACATCATTAATGTTAATTAGAATTTTTTCATTCATAAGTGGGCTAATATAATATTATATTGAAAATTAAAATAAAGTAATTATTAAAACTTTTTTTAATCATAGATATTATTAAATTTGCCGCATGAATTCAAATAGAACATTTACAATGCTTAAGCCTGACTCTGTAGAGCAGGGAAATATGCTTCCGATATTAAATATGATTGAGAATGCAGGATTTAAAATTATTGCACTGAAGTATAAAAGAATGAATAGAGAAGAGGCTGAAAGTTTTTATTCAATCCATTCAGATAAACCTTTTTTTAATGATTTGGTTACTTTCATGACTAGAGGTCCAATAATTGCGGCAGCTCTTGAAAAAGATAACGCTGTTGAAGAATTTAGAAAACTTATTGGATCTACTGATCCTTTAGAGGCATTAGACGGAACAATTAGAAAGAAATTCGCAAAATCTAAAGGAGAAAACGCAGTACATGGGTCAGATAGTAATGAAAACGCAGCTCTTGAAATAGATTTTCATTTTGATAAAAATGAAATCTTTAGCTAAGTTCCATATCCTTTATATACTCTTTGCCAAGCTCTTTATTTATTAGCTTAATAATCTTTACTTTTTCAAAAGTTAGTTCTTCTTTCAATACTGATGACTTTAACTTAACATAGAGAATACCTTTCTTGTAGTAAACTTTGTAAGTGTATTTCTGAATATTTTTACCCATTGTTTTTACCCAAGCTTCTTGAACTTTAATATTGTCAATTCCAATTCTAAAGTGTTTTTGAGAAAAAACATCTTCAATAATTTTTGAAAGATTTTTTAACTCACCTCTTTTACTCATCATTCTTTAATTTTTCAAGATCAAATATTTCTTCTTTATTTTTTGATTCAGAAAGAGCATCTTTAACCCTGTCAATATGAGTGTCAGTTATAAAAATCTGACCAAAATCTTTCTTTTCTAAAATTTGAACAATCTGTCTTACTCTCTCTTGGTCCAATTTGTCAAATATATCATCTAATAGAACTATAGGGGAGTTTCCAAATTTTGTTTTATAGTAATCAAACTGTGCTAGTTTCAATGCTATTAGGAAAGACTTTTGTTGTCCCTGACTTCCAAAATTCTTTATTTTATTGTTATCAATAGTAAAATTAAGATCATCTCGATGAGTTCCTTTTGAAGTATACTGAAGAAATCTATCTTTTGACAAACTTTCATTAAGAACTTCAGAAAAACTTCCAGTATTTAAGTCACTCTTATAATTTATATCTACCAATTCATTACCTGAACTTATATCAGAATAGTATTTTTTAAAAATTGGAATAAATGCTGACATAAATTTAGATCTCTCTTTATAGATAGGAGTCCCAATACTAATTAATTGCTGATCATAAGATTCGATTGTGTCTTTATCAAATTTTCTATTAATAAAAAAGTACTTTAAGAGGGAGTTTCTTTGAGATATCACCTTATTATAATCAATAACTCTTTTGAGATAGACTTTATCAATCTGACCAATTACGGAATCAATAAATTTTCTTCTCATCTCACTACCTTCAATAATTAGATTTCGATCATGTGGAGATATAATGATAAGATTAATTAATCCAATATGATCTGATATTTTCTTATATACTTTACTATTTTTTTTAATGATTTTTTTATCACCTATTTTATAATAACAATGAATATTTTCATTTCTATCATCAATTTTAAAATCTCCACTTATAGAAAAATATTCAGATCCAGTTTTTACATTTTGAGAAGTTGAGGGATTAAAATAACTTTTGGTGAATGCTAAATGATATATAGAATCAACTATATTGGTCTTACCAATCCCATTTTTTCCGATAAAACAATTGATCTTTTTATTAAAACTTAACTTGAATTTCTCAAGGTTTTTATAATTGTCAATTTTTAGTGAATTTAAAAACATAATAAGTATTCAAAATAAAACATTAATTTTGACATTCAATAAAATATTATGGCAACATTTAACAGAAGAGGATATAAAAAGAGTAAAAGTGAAAGAGCTCAAAAAGGAGATAAGAGTCAAACTGCTGAAGTATTTGAATCACTAGATTCAACTGCTAATAAATCTGAACAATGGATACTAAAAAATCAAAATGTTATTTTTATTGGAATTGCAGTAATATCAATTTCAGTTATTTCATACTTGGGATATGAAAGATTTATTTCTGAGCCTAATGAAAAATTGGCAATAAGCGAGCTTAGTAAAGCTCAATCCTTTTTTGAGCAAGCTTTAGTTTCTAATGAATCTGATTCATTATTTAAACTTGCCTTAAATGGTGGAGAAGGAAAATATGGGTTTTTAGATATAGTTGATGAATATTCAGGTACTCAAGCTTCTAATCTTGCTAATTACTCTATTGGTATGTCTTACTTAAATTTAAAAGAGTATGACAATGCAATAATTTATTTAGAAAAATTTAAATCTGATGATATTCTTCTTAAATCAATTTCATTAGGAACAATTGGAGACTGTTTCTCTGAATTGAATCAGCCTGACGAAGCTTTTGAGTATTATCAAAAAGCCTTCAAGCATAATGAAAATATATACACTACTCCTAAATACCTTTTTAAGGCTGCATTAATTGGTTCTGAAATAGGTAATTACGGATCTGCTATTAACTATTTAAATAGAATTAAAGATGATTTTCCTGATTCTTATGAATCTACTTTAGTGGAAGTTCAACTTGGAAGAATTGAAAACTTAAATAATTAATATGTCAGCAAAAAAGACTGGAAAACTTTTATCCAGATCTATTTCCATTGATAATCCCAATAAAATTAAAATTGCTTGTGTTATTTCAGAATGGCATAATGAAATAACAGAAAGCTTTTACAATGGAGCTTTAAATAAATTTTCTCAATATGGGGTTCTAGAGAACAATGTTGATAAAGTATATGTGCCCGGTAGCTTTGAATTAATCTATGCAACTAAAAATTTAATTAATAAAGACTATGACGCAATTATATCAATGGGCTGTATTATCAAAGGAGAAACAAATCATTTTGAATTCATCTCCTCAGCTGTGGTAGATGGAATAAAAGATCTAAATATTATATCTAATATTCCAATCATTTTATGTGTGACTACTGATGATAATATTCAACAGTCAATTGATAGAAGTGGAGGTAAATTTGGAAACAAAGGTGCAGATTCTGCTGAAGCTGCATTAAAAATGATTATGATTAATTTTAAATAATACTTAATTGTTTAATTTAAAAAAAAACAGAAGATTTAATTATACACCTCGATTTTTTAGAGGAAAAGAGGATATTTCAATTAATTTTGAATCGAAGATTTCCAAATCTAGAGACCAATACAATTCAATTGATATGGGTATGAATTGGAGTGATCAGAGACATAAAAAGCGAAACACAGGAAATAGAGGTGTAAATCTGACATTAATACTCACTGTTATTTTTTTAATTTTGGTATTTTTATATATCATTGATTTTGATTTAACAATTTTCTACACCAATTAATGCCAGACATAGTTAAAATTTTACCAACTGAAGTTTCAAATAAAATTGCTGCTGGAGAAGTTGTTCAAAGACCTGCATCAGTATTGAAGGAACTATTAGAAAACTCTGTAGATGCAAATTCTAGTAAAATTACCATCATTGTTAAGAATGCTGGTAAAAACTTAATTCAAGTAATTGATGATGGTGATGGAATGTCAAGAAGAGACATGCACTCATCATTTGTAAAGCATGCAACATCTAAAATCAATAAAATAGATGATGTTTTTTCAATAAGTTCAATGGGTTTTAGAGGAGAAGCCTTAGCTGCTATTTCTTCTGTTTCAATGATTGAAATGACATCTAGTAAAGCTGATGAAAATGATGGTTATTTTATTGAAATTAATGGAGGAGAAATTATTAACGAAAATGAATTAAATGTTGACAAAGGCACTTCAATCAAAGTAAAGAATATTTTTTTTAATGTCCCTGCCAGGAGAAATTTTTTAAAATCTGACTTTGTAGAATTGAGACATATTATGAATGTATTTCATAATATAGCAATATCACATCATGGGATTGAATTTTCTTTTATAAATAATGATGAAGAAATTTTCTACTTAAAAAAGGAATCTTTAAAAAAAAGAATAATTTCAATCTTTGGCGAAAAAATTCGTGAACATCTTGTTCCTATTGATGAAAAAACTCAAATAGCTAATCTTACTGGTTTTATATTAAAACCAGAATATGCAAAAAAATCTAGGTCAACTCAATACATTTTCGTTAATAATAGATCAATTAAAAGTCAGTTTATTAATCATTCAATATTCTCTTCTTTTGAAGGTCTTCTTAGAGATGGATTCTACCCTGGTTATTTTTTATTTATAACTATGGATCCAGTTAAGATTGATGTAAATGTTCATCCAAATAAAACAGAAATAAAGTTTGATGATGATCAACACCTATATTCAATTATTAATTCTTCTGTAAAACATTGTCTAGGAATATACCAAGTAACTCCCGTTCTTGACTTTGAGAAAGACTCATCTATGGATATATCTTATAATCATGTAAATTCAGACCCAAAGACTCCTACTATAGAAGTTGACTCAGAGTTTAATCCTTTTAAAGTTTTCAACGAGGAAAACTTTATGAAAAAAAACTCTGATATTGAATTGAAGAATACTCAATCTGATATTATCGATAATAGTACATCAAAAATATTTCAGATTTTTAATAAATATATAGTTAGTACTAGCACATCATCTTTGATTATAATTAATCAGAATTTAGCACATCAAAGAATTCTTTATGAAGATTTTTTAAAATCAATTTTTGAAAGTTCCTCTAAATCACAAAAACTTCTTATTCCTTTTGAAATAACTCTATCAATTAGTCAATTAATTTTATTTAAAAAAATCATAACAGAGTTCAGTTCTTTAGGTTTTGAATATGAATTATTAGATTCTTTATTAACTATTACTTCTGTTCCACTTCAACTAGAAAATAATTCAATAGAAGAGATAATTGATGAAATATTGAATGATGATAATGATTTTGATGAATCAAAAAATCTTAGTTACTCTGATTTTTTTGCTAAAAAACTTTCAAAAAGTTCTTCAATAAAGAGTGGGAAAAGATTAAATTTATATGAGCAAGAATTTCTAGTTAATCAACTTTTCTCTTGTAAAGAGCCAAATCTATCACCCGACAATAAACAAATATTTATTACTTTAAATAAAAACGATATAGAAAATAGATTTTAATGGGAAGAGTAAGTGAAATAGTCAAGCATTTAATTATAATCAATGTAATATTCTTTATTGCTTCAATCGTTTTTGGAGAATTAATGTATGATCTTTTCGCTATGCATTATCCTAAAAATCCTGATTTTATTATATGGCAGCCTATTACCCATATGTTTATGCATGGAGATACGTCTCACATTCTTTTTAATATGTTTGGGCTTTGGATGTTTGGAACACCTTTAGAGCAAATGTGGGGTAAGAAAAAATTTATTTTCTTTTATTTATCAGCCGGTTTAGGTGCAGCATTAATTCAAACTTTAGTTTATCATTACGACGTAATATCTGTATCAAAAATTTTGATAGATAATGGGTTAACTAATCTAGATGTTGATACTTTTTATGAAACAGGAAGACTCAACACCATAATTATTCAGTCCGTTGGAGAAGAGACATTGTATTCAGGTATTCAGTCTTTTAAAGCTGTAATGGTTGGTGCTTCAGGAGCACTGTATGGGATTTTAGTTGGATTTGCTATGTTATTTCCCAATGTCCAGTTAATGTTATTATTTCCTCCAATTCCTATAAAAGCTAAATTTTTAGTTCCACTTTTAATTCTATTTGATTTATTTTTTGGATTTTCTTCCTATTCTGTTGGGCCAATAGCCCATTTTGCTCACATAGGTGGAGCAATTACTGGTTTTATCATGATGTGGTACTGGAAGAAAAATCAGTTTAATAATAAAAGATGGAATTAGGATATAAATATTTTATAAATCAACAAATATTTAAAAAGATTATAATTATAAATATTATAATTTTTTTATTGCCTCTCGTATCTAATACTTTTCTTTTTTTGTTCGATTTTAACCAAATAAGTATAGTTAAATATTTTGATCTCCATCCTGAGTTTAATCAGGTTTTAATGAGTCCATGGACTATAGTTACATACTCATTTTTCCACCTTGATTTTTTTCATATTTTTTGGAATATGTTGATTTTATATATCGTTTCTGACTATTTTTTAACTTTCCTTACTAACAAACAGTTCCTCCAAATATATTTTTATGGAGCTATAGCTGGGGGTCTTTTATTTATTTTTTCATATAATATTTTCCCTGCTTTTAAAGATTCATTCAATCCTTTAATTGGTTCATCTGCAGCAGTTTATTCTTTATTAATTTTTGTATGTGCGTATTTACCAAACACTTCAATAAACTTAATTTTTTTCAACACTAAGCTAAAGTATATTGGTTTTTTTTATGTTTTAATGAGTTTAATTCAAATACCTTTCAGTAATTCAGGTGGAAATATTGCCCATTTAGGGGGGGCTTTTTTTGGACTTTATTATGCCAATAATTTTAATTCGGTCACTTCACCCTTTGAATTTTTTGCTAAATATTTAAATAGGTTTTCAATCAAATCAAATAAGAATAAAGATGATCAAAAATTAATTGATAATATACTTGACAAAATAAGTAAGTCAGGTTATGAAAGCTTAACCAAAAATGAGAAGGAAATCCTTTTTAAAAAATCAGATAAGAATTAATTACTTTTTCTTCTTTTTTTTATAAAATTAAATATTTGCCAAATAATAATAAAGAATATAAAATGAGGTAAATATGATCTAGCTTTTCCGTCAAACCCTATTGTAGTGAATACTCTATCCCATCTAAAATTCCATTTTTCTATCCCACTAAACAATCCATCAATACTCATCCAAATAAAAACTGGCTTTCCTAGTACATGATCAAATGGTACAAAACCCCATACTCTTGAGTCTTCAGAATTATATCTATTATCTCCCATCATCCAATAGTAATCTTGCTTAAATATATATTCTTGTTCAACTTTACCATTAATTAAAATATCACCTTCTACAACACTTAATTCATTATACTCATAATCAGTTATAATCTTTTTGTATAAAGGAAGCAAACTAATTGTTAGATCTATTTTATCTCCTGCTCTTGGAATATATAGTGGTCCTAATTGATCATTATTCCATGTAAATCGTTTGTTATTAGGAAAAAAATTTGAGTTTGAAACATTTATTTTTTCTGTGAGTCGATAGATTGTGTCAAATTCATTTGAATTTTTAATTTTAACAGCATCAAGGTAGGTTAAGTTAAGTTCTTTTTTATTATCAATTATTTCACGTATGTCTAATCCATACTCTCTAACTACATCAATGGGAATTCCTTTATCATAAGTATAAACTACATATTCATTTTCTTTAGTATTTGAGATATTTAAAATGTATTTTGAAATTTCTGTGTAAGAATCATTTGACAGATTACTTATAATAAACTTCCTTATAAAGCCATCTATTTCTAGGTTAATTAACTTACTAGAAGAGACTCCTTTATTTGATTTGATTAAATATGTAAATAATGGCTTTGCTCTATCAGGTAGAATATTTTCTATTCCATTTAAATAAATTACACCATCTTTTATTTCTAGAGTATCTCCAGGAATACCGATTGCTCTTTTTACATAATTAGATTTTTTATCTCTAGGTTTTATTACCCCCTTTTCTTTTACAAAGAATTTTCTAACGGTATCTGCGGGCCAATTAAAAACTACGATATCATTATTTTTAATTTCTTGAAATCCAGGTATTCTTAGATATGGTAGTTGAGGTTTATTAAGATATGATCTTGATTTAATTATTGGAATTGTATCATGAACCATAGGAAAAGAGAGAACTGTAGATGGAATTCTAGCACCATAATGGAATTTACTAACTAATAAAAAATCTCCTACTCTTAATGTTTTTTCTAATGATCCAGTTGGAATTACAAAGGGTTGTAATATGTAATTATGAACAATAGTTGCAAAAACAATTGCCCAAATAAATGAACCAATTGATTTTTCAAAATTTGAAAAAGAAATTTTACCTATATATTTTGTTTTACTACTTAAGTAACTAATATAGTAGATGTAAAAACCAAGTGTAAAGATTACTAAAAGCCTATCTAACTTGGAATTATGGTTGAATGTTTTTATAAATTCTATCCAAATTACTGGAATCATAAGTAGATTAATTACTGGAATAAATACAAGGATAGCCCACCATCTAGGTCTATTAATTATATCTAAATGTTTTACAATATTATAGATGGGAATCAACGATTTCCAACTCTCTACTCCAGCTAACTTAAATAACTTATAAGATCCCCCAAATATTATTAAGTTGAATGAAAGGAAGAACAAGAACCATTCGTTTAAGTTCATATTAATCTAAGTTAATTTTAAATTTAATTCCAGCACTTTGTGAAAAATCAAAATAATCACTTTCAATATAAGGACTAAAAGATAGGTCTTCACTAACATTAAATTGTAGTAAGTGTGCTCCGACATTAGCGTCTATTATATTCAAAACATAAGTTCCAACTAAGAATATGAATGAAAAATCTTTGTATCTTCTATGAAACTTCATGCCCTCTAATAATTTTTCGTTTTCAGGTATTATATCAATATATTCATCATCAAAATATCCAGCTAGTCTTCTTTTATAAGCAGTCCTATACTTATTCATTTCTTTATTATTAAAATTATAATAATAAGCTGAGGCCCCTAATCCACCATAAACAATAGGGATCATCCAATACCTTCTTGTATATACTTGTCCTAGTCCAGGTATAACAGATGAATAAAATGCAGCCTTTGAAGGAGTAAGTGGATCGTTGATTAATTTCTGTTTTCTTGGACTAATATAAATCGAATCAATTTCAGATTGAGCATATATATTAGTTGAAAAACAAAATAGTATTAAAAAAATTAAATTTTTCAATTGGATAATTTTTTTAAAATTAAATACAACTCATTAATGCTTTTAAAAGTAGCTGTTAGAGACACTTTACCTTCTGAGTTTTCCTTTAATTTGACCTTAGAGTCAAAAAGTTTTTCAAATTTATTAGTTGCATCAATATAAATTTTAGAAACATCAGAATTAGTAGATGATTTATTTGTAGCTCTATTTCCTCGAACAATTTTTTCAGTTTGTCTGACAGAAAGCTTAGAGAATATTATTTGCTCGTAGATTTCAAGTTGAAGTTTTTTATCATCAATATTAATTAATGCTCTACCATGGCCCATAGATAAAAAACCATCTCTAATACCAGATTGAATAATAGGGTCAAGCCTTAAAAGTCTTATATAATTTGAAATTGTTGATCTTTCTTTACCTACGATTCTAGATATAGAATCAATGTTTAGATTATAATCATTTATTAGTCTTTCATATGTTAGTCCAATTTCTATAGGATCTAAATCTACCCTTTGAACATTTTCAACTAATGACATTTTTAAAATATCTGTTTCATTATCAACTCCTTTAATATAGCAAGGAATTGAATTAAGTCCAGCTAGTTTTGAAGCTCTAAACCTTCTTTCTCCAGAAATTATTTCAAAATTTTCAGAATCAATTTCTCTAACTGTAATAGGTTGAATAACACCCAGATCTTTTATAGAAATAGTTAAGTTTTTAATTTCATTAGAATCAAAATTTGTTCTTGGTTGATTTGGGTTAACCTGAATTTTGTTTAAATCAACTTCTAAGGAACTTGGAATACTCTGAATTTCTTTATTAGACTTAGTACTATCTGAACTATTTAATAAGGCATCTAACCCTCTTCCAAGTACTTGTTTTTGTTTTTTATTAGACATCTTTATTTTTTTTAATTACCTCATTTGCAAGGGATAGATAATTTTTTGTTCCTTTTGATGTTACATCATAAGTTATAATATCTTTTCCAAAACCAGGGGCTTCGCCTAACTTTATATTTCGTTGAATAATTGTATTAAATACGATATCACCAAAGTGTTTCTTGACCTCTTCAACAACCTGATTTGAAAGCCTAAGTCTAGAATCAAACATTGTCAATAATATTCCTTCTATATCAAGTTCTTCGTTATGTATTTTTTGAACACTTTTAATTGTATTCAGTAATTTGCCTAGACCTTCAAGAGCAAAGTATTCACATTGAATTGGAATTATAACAGAGTCAGAACCTGTTAGAGCATTAAGTGTTATTAGACCTAATGAAGGAGCACAATCAATAAATATAAAATCATACAGGTCTTTAATTTCGTTAATCTTTTCTTTTAGTTTATACTCTCTGTTTTTCTCTTCAACTAATTCAATCTCAATTCCAACAAGATCAATACTAGATTGAATTATATCAAGATTAGGAGACTCTGTTTTTTTAATTGCATCAGAAATATTTAAAGATCCAGAAAGTACTTGATATAATGATAAATTTTTATCATTTGGATCAAAGCCTAATCCTGAAGAAGCATTAGCTTGGGGATCTGCATCAATTATTAGAACTCTTTTTTCAAGCACTCCAATAGATGCAGCTAAATTTACACATGTAGTAGTTTTACCTACACCTCCCTTTTGATTAGCTATTGAAATTACTTTTCCCATTAATTATTCTTTATCAGATTCATATTCAATTATAAATATGTCTTCATTTTCTTTCTTTAAATTATAGTTTTCTCTCCCATAGTGTTCTAAGCTATCTATGTTTTGAAGTTTCTCAATAAGTTCCTGATCTTTATTTATCTCATCAGTTAGTGCATCTTTTCTATTTTTAAGTTTTTTTATTTCTTGATTTAATTCATCGTGAATTAAAAGTGAATTAGAATCTAAAAAGGTAATCCAGATTAAAAATGCAATTGAAATTATTAAATACTTAAAATAACTTTTATTGATTAAGGACTTTAAATTTTTTATAAATTTATTCATTAAACTTATTTTGGTAAAATTTTAAAAATACCTATAGCTTCAACACTAATATAAGCATACCCATCAGGTCCTATATTAACATCTCTAACTCTGCCAATTCCAGGGAAAATTTTCTCTCGTTTAGTTACACCATTTTTATCAAATTCTAATCTTTCTAAATATAGAAATTTAAGTGATCCAACTAGAATACTATTTTTCCACTCAGGGTATATATCTGAATCAACATATGCCATTCCAGATGGAGCAATAGATGGAGTCCAGTAATAAAATGGATCTATAACATCATTCATTTTTTGAAATTTAGTTATTTCACTTCCACTATAATTAATACCATAAGTAGCTTTTGGCCAACCATAATTCCTATCCTTTAATCCATCTTCACCTTTAATTGGGTTTTTTATTATATTAATCTCATCACCTCCTCTAGGTCCATGCTCATGAACCCATATCTCTTCCTCATTTAAACCTCTGATGATTCCTTGAGGATTTCTGTGTCCATAACTCCAAATCGCTTTTTTTGCATCAATAGTATTATAAAATGGATTAGAATCTGGTATTGATCCATCTTTATTTAATCTATAAATTTTCCCTCCATCCAATGAAATATTCTGTGGATTAATATCTCTATTACCTCTATCGCCAATTGTGAAGAAGATATACTCATTTGTTACTAATAGACTTCCACCATAATGTCGTTCCTCTTTTGAGTCGGGAGAGGCTTTATATAAAAGTTTTAGATTTGAAAGTTTATTGTTTAAAAAACTAGCTGAATAGAGTGCGGTGTTTGATCCTGAACCTGATGAAGTTACAGAAGCAGTAAAATAAATTTTATTATTTAAAACAAAATTTGAATCTACAGCAACATCTAGTAATCCACCTTGTCTTGATAAAATTATTTCTGGAATACCATCAACAATATCTTTTTTTCCTTCTGATACATGATACATAATTCCCTTTTTATCAGTTACTAAAAAAGAATTATTACTTGTAAAGCTTAATCCCCAGGGAATCTCTATACCATCGATAACCTTTTCAATGCTAAATAAATTTTCATCAAAATCTTCAATTGGAGGATAGTTTTCAATTTGAGAACATGCAATAGAGATGTTAAATAATACTAGTGTAAAAAATAGATTAGTTTTTTTCATAATTAACTCGAATTTAAAATAAATTAATCACTCAATGAAGTTTTTTTTAAATCAAGTCAATTAAACTGACATTTTGATAATTTCTTTTAAGATAGTCTAAGGATTGCTCCATTAATTCTCCCATAGATTTTGATTTAATAAAGGACTCTTCTTTTGTGAATTTAAATATTTCTTTTTTCAAGTTGTCAATATTTTCTATTGAGCTAATAGTGTCTTGCTTCATGATATCAACTAAAAGTTTCATTCTTTCATCTGCAATTATTAATCTTTTTGAAATTGTTGATCTTTCTTCAATTTTATATTGAATTATAGAATCTGTTTTTAATTTTTTTCGAACAAGATCCATCATTGGTTTATTCTCTTTAAAAAATTGAGGTCTGTATACTGAAAATTTACCCTCATATGATTGTTGATCAAAATCAATTGCCCTTATTTTATAAATTACTTGATCAAAGTCATGAATTGGTATTACCACATAATTATATGATCTCATATCCCCAAGAAGCCTAATCATACACCTTTCATTAAATTTTACATATTCTTTAGCTATCTGAGATTTTTGATATTCAGAGCATTTAGGTAAATACTCCTTGATAAAAACATCACCTGGAATTCCAGCTATATGTTCTTCAATCAAAGATGACCTATTAACTAAAAAATTAAGATTTCTGGGTGATAACATATGTTCAAACTCAATTCCATAGATTCTTGAAGCATCAGTTTTTTTTACATAAAAGTATGTGAAGTTGTCATTTAAAATATTTCTAATTTTTATTCTAAATGGTTTAGAGTTTCCAAATGTGCAATAATCTACAGAGTCAATGTTTAAATATGGAATTGAAGTAGGATTTCCATCCGAGTGAAGTAATGTGTATGTTATTTTAAGATTTTCATCAATTTCATTTCGTTCACTCTCATTATAAATTAGTCTTACCCACAGTGTGTCCTTGTCATTTTTATCATAAATATTTATGGAATCAGTATATCTTAATAAATCATCATAGGAAATAACATCATTTATCCATCTATCGTGATGTTTCAAAAAGTTTTCAAGTTTTTTTGAAATTGGATAAAATGGTTTCTTTTTTGAAATTAATTTTTTTTCAACTGTCATTAGTTAAATATACAATAAAGCTTAAAAAGGTATAATGACAAGTTTAAGTGTTCTTAAGTGATAAGTAAAATTCAATTTGTCGGGGTGGCAGGATTCGAACCTGCGACCTCCGCGTCCCAAACGCGGCGCGATAACCGGGCTACGCTACACCCCGAAAAATGAGTTGCAAATATAAGCTTAAATAGTTTCTAGCCAAATAAAATTAGTTGTGAAATTATTATGTAGAAACTGGTGACATAATTTTTATGTCATTATATTTTATCTGGCCTCTAATAACAGATGAGATATTTGACATCAACGCATTTATAACAGGAAGTTTTAATTGACTCTTTGAATATATCATGCTTATTTCTCTGGCTGGAGCAGGATCTTCAAAAGGTATTATGTTTTCAAGATTTTTTTGTGATAAATTATTTGAATGTAAGTATGGAATTATTGTCATCCACGGCCCATTATTTGAAAGGTTAATTAATGTTTCAAAACTTCCACTTTTCAATTCATATTGTTTATTCAAATCTTCAAGTGAGCATATATTTAATACTTGGTTTCTAAAACAATGACCATCTTTAAGAATTAATAAATCACTATTTGACAAATCATTGATGTTTAGCATTTTATTACCAGATAAAAAATGATGTTCAGGAACGTAAGCAACGAATGGCTCATAATAAAGAGGTCTTTCAATTATTTTATCGTTATTTAATGGAGTTGCAGCAATTGCACAATCTATAGTGTTATCCTCAAGTTTACGACTTAGTGTCTCAGTATTAAATTCTTCAATTTTCAAATTGACATTTTTATGTTTTTTTGTAAAAATATTTAAAAATAGTGGGAGTAAAGTCGAACTTACAGTAGGAATTATACCGACTTTAAGAGTGCCACCAATAATACCTTTTTCTTCTGAGATTACATCATCCATTCTCAAAGATTCTTCAACAATTTTTTTAGCTTGTGATAGAACTTTTTCTCCAATTTCAGTTACTTGCAATGGTTTAGTTGATCTATTAAAAATTATCACACCTAATTCTTCTTCTAGTTTTTGAACTTGCATACTAAGGGTAGGTTGAGTAACAAAACATTTATCAGAAGCAGTGGTAAAGTTTCCATGCTCCGCTACTGCTAAAGTGTACCTTAATTGAGTTATAGTCATTATAAGTTTTATTTATTATTATTCAAAACTAAATAAAATATTTTTATTAAATTTTAAATAAATGTTAAATACTATTAGCGTTTATGTTTTTATATTTGATTTATAATATTAAAGTTTGAAAAAAAATATTTTTGGTCAGACAATCTTTCTTAAAAGATTAATAATAGCAACTGTTGGCCTAATTACTCATAGAACTTTTAGAAGCAAGAAATTTGAAATAATAGGTTCAGAAAACCTTATTAACCTTCCCGATAATAATGTATTATTTGTAAGTAATCACCAAACCTATTTTTATGATGTAATAGCCATGTTACATGTCTTTAATTCATCCGTAAAAGGAAGAATTGACACTGTTAAAAGACCTGGTTACCTTATTAATCCAAAAACTAATCTTTATTATATAGCATCTTTGGAAACTATGGGAAAATCTTTTATAACTAAACTTCTAACGTATGCTGGCGCAATTTTAATTCAAAGAAGTTGGAGAGACTCTGGTGAATCTGTTTCTAGAGAAGTTAGATCTGAAGATCCGAATAAAATTAAATTAGCTCTTAAGGATGGCTGGGTAATTACCTTTCCAAGAGGAACAACAGATAGTTCTAAACCTGTAAGAAGAGGAACAGCTCACATTATTAAAAGTAACTCTCCTCTTATAGTTCCAATTAAACTCTTAGGGTTTAATGACGTATTTCAAAGAAATGGATTAAAAATACTAAATAGAAAGAAAATATTTTCTATGGAAATATGTAAACCTATCAGAAAAAACATTCATGAAAACTCTATTGATGAAATAACTTCTGAGTTAGAAAAAACTATTAATTAGTTGTAACTAATTTCCATACACCCTATTCTTGGACCTGATGCTCCTGAAGGTTGAGAAATATAGTCATCCTCACCATTGTGAATGATTATCCCTTTTCCTAAAATATCATTCTTTTCTTCACATCCTATACACCATAGATCTGTACTAAAATTCACCATTCCATGACCGGAATTATCTACTTCAAAGTTTCCAATAGCGCCAAGATGAAACCCTGTTGGATCTCCCCATTTGCTATGTTTTGTGTCAGTTGGATTCCAGTGACTACCTGTGCTAAGTCCATCATTAGAGGAACAGTCTCCAAATTCATGAATATGAATAGCCTTAGTCCCTGCATCAAGTCCAAATAGATGAGCTTCAAGAAATACTGAGTCATTTTTTTGAGTCAACGTTATAGTTCCTGAAATATCTGAACTGTTAATTGGATTGATAGTTTTTTTGATAGAAATTATTTCTTCATTAGTATTGCAACTGATAGAAGTGAATAATATTAAAAATATAATTATTTTTGTCTTGGAATTTTTCATTCAACAAATTTAAAATAAATATGTTTAAAAGAAACTTATTAAAAATATATGTTCTATTGTGGTTTATAACTGGATGTAAAATATCATATAAAACATATGATTTTGAAAAGAGCCCAGAAATTGAAAAACCTGATTATAGTAATAATGATAGTTGGGCTGTTTTGCCTGATAATTTTCCTGATGAAATTTTTCAATTTAAGAATTACACTAATAAAAAAGAAGCTGACATCTTTTTTATATATCCTACTTTATTAGAAGGTAAAAATCAAAGAGAATGGAATTCAAACATTTGGGATGAGGAAATTAGATCTGATGTAATTAATAGACCAGTAAAATATCAAGCATCTGCATGGATAGATGCTGGGAATCTTTACGTTCCTTTTTACAGACAAGCTCATATTAGGGTTTTTAACGAAAAATTTAAAGTAGATGGAGGTAAAGCTCTTGACCTGGCTTATAATGATATAAAAGAGGCGTTTACTTACTATCTAGAAAACTTCAATGAAGATAAACCCTTCATTATTGCCTCTCATAGTCAGGGAACTGTTCATGCAAAAAGACTCATATCAGAATTGATTGATGGTAAGGAGCTTCAGAAAAAATTAATTGCCGCATACCTTGTTGGAATTAAAGTGGCTCAAGATGAATTTATTAATATAATGCCTATGAATTCACCTGATGAAACTGGTGGATTTGTTTCTTGGAATACTTTTAAATTAAATAAATATCCAAGAAATAATAATTATGAAAGCTGGTTTAAAGGAGGGGTAACATCAAATCCTATAACATGGGATGATTCTAGACAAGCAAAAAAAGAATCTCACAAGGGTATTTTATCAAGTGATTTAAAAATTCTTCCAAAAAATATAGATATTAAACTAATTGATGGAATTGTTTGGTCTTCACTTCCTGATATACCAGGAAAGTTTTTTTTAAGATCAATCAGAAGTTATCATTTTGCAGATATTAATCTTTTTTGGGTAGATATAAGTGAAAATGCTAAACTTAGAGTTCAGAAGTGGTTTCAGGAAAACAATTAATTACTTAATAAAATTATTATATATTTTTTATTAACTTCATTAAAATAAAAATTTTAACTATGTCCTCAACAAACAAATCCAGAAGAAAATTTATTAAAAACTCAGCTCTTGCCTCGTCACTATTTATAGTTCCTAGGCATGTTTTAGGTGGTACAGGATTTACTCCTCCAAGTGATAGATTAAATATTGCAGGAATAGGTTTACATGGTAAAGGAAATTCTGATATACTTCATGCTAGTGTTGGGGGAAGAGAAAATGTTGTTGCATTATGTGATGTTCATCAAAATGCATACGGAGCTCAAGTTGCTGCAGAAAAATTTCCTAATGCTAAATTTTATACTGATTATAGAGAAATGTTTGAGAAAGAAAGTCTTGATGGAGTAACAATCTCTACTCCAGATCATACTCATGCTAATATCACCAAAGTTGCAATGGAAAAGGGTATACATGTATATGTTCAAAAACCATTAACACATAATGTGAAAGAGGCTAGAATGCTAACAGAATTGGCAAGAAAAAATAAAATTGTTACTCAAATGGGAAATCAAGGAGCTTCTAACCCAGAACAAGTATTGATTCAAAAATGGATTAAAGATGGAAGAATTGGTAAAGTTTCTAAAGTTTATACATGGACAAACAGACCAGTCTGGCCCCAAGGAGTAGGGATGAAGAGTCCTGATCCTTCACAGAAACCAGAAGGAATGGATTGGGATTTATGGATTGGTCCTGCTGAAAATAAGGGCTATACTCCTGGTCTACACGCTTTTGATTGGAGAGGGTTTTGGAATTACGGAACTGGTGCTTTAGGAGATATGGGATGTCATATTATGGATGTTCCTGTTAAGGCATTAGGCCTATTTGAACCATTTAGTGTTGAAGCAAGTATTTCAAATTTACCATATGCAAAGGCTTTCACACCGTCTCCTATAATTGAAGAAGCATGTCCTTCAAGTTCTTATGTTACATATAAGTTTAGACCTTCAGATTTAAATGATTCAGAGGTAAAAATGATATGGATGGATGGTGGTATCCGTCCTTCTCATCCTGACCTAATAACTGACAAAGATGACATAGGGGATAATGGAGTTTTAATGATTGGAGAAAATGGTATAATATGGAGTGATAACTATGGAATCAATGCCAGATTATATATTAATGGACAAGATGGAGTTGTTGAAAAAGGAGAAATATCTGAAATAAATTCAGTAGAATTTGGCCATCAAAGCTATTGGATTGATGCAGTTAAAGATGGGTATGGAAGTGATAAACATAGAAACCTTACTTCAAATTTTGATTTTGCAGGCCCATTATCTGAAGTAGTTTTACTTGGAAATGTTGCAATTAGAAGTAGTCTTCTTAAACGATCACCTAGAAGTAATGTGTTTATTGGTAAAAAACAATTAATGTACGATAGTAATAAAATGATGATTACTAATTTAGACCAAGCAAATCAATTCTTAACAAGAGAATATAGGGAAGGTTGGGAGATTTCTTAAAGATCCATATTAACAGAAATAATAACTCTTCTGTTTTTCTTTCTTTCACTTAGTGGCATTTCTGCATAGTTTGGTAGTTTTTCTCCGTAGGCTTTTACATTTAACCTAGAATCACTAATACCGTCTTGAATTAGAGAATTCTTTATACTGATCGATCTTCTATTGGACAATAACATATTATAGTCTGATTCTCCTTCAGATGATGCATGACCGTCAATATTAATTTTTAGATACTCATATTTCATAAGTATCTTACTTAAGCTAGTAATATTGATTCTTTGACTATTATCTATTTCATAACTATCAAAATCAAAGAAAAATTCTGAATAATTATTTAAAAAATTTGATAATGAACTAGGAAGCTTAGGACATCCGCTTAATTCTTTTGCTCCTGCCTCATTAGGACATTTATCAATAATGTTTGGAGTACCATCATTATCTAAATCAGCTAATTTACATCCACCGTTTGATTTTGGACCAGCTTCATTGGGACAGTTATCTATATTATCATTTAACCCGTCTCCATCTGAATCAGGACAAGCTTCTCCATTAAGACCAGCTTTTTCTGGGCAAGGGTCGTTTATGTCAGAAAACCCGTCTCCATCTGAATCAGGACAACCACTCATAGAACTAGAGCCAAATATATTAGGACACTCATCTTTTTCATTTGGAATACCATCTCCGTCAGAGTCAGGACATCCATTTAACTCAATTAATCCTGGATGATCAGGGCAGTGATCTTTTTTATCTGGGACACCATCTCCGTCAGAGTCTCCTTTTCCAAAATTAAATTTTATTCCAACTACATGTTGAAGATTACTATATGCATTCTTTTCATCTAGAGATTTATAATTAATTCCAGTATTAAGAGCAATATTTTTAGAAATTTGAAAATCAATTCCTATACCTAAAGATGGTCCGTATGAAGTATTTTTCGATCCAAAGCTAACATCACCTTCCCCGAAATTAGCTAGACCATAACCAGCATAAACATATGGATCAGCATCAACACCAAGAATCTTGGAATCTCCAGGAATATTATATTTAATTATTCCATCTAACGAATAATAGTATAATTCTTCATTTGAAATTTCAACATCATTCTTTGAATAATTAACTCCAACAGAAAAATTATTAAATATATATCTTGATAAACTTAAAGATGGTAATCTATAGGCGCTTTTATTAGATTCTTCAGCATTCACGGAGTTTATTCCAAGTTCAAATAACCAAGGATTTTCCTCATTCTGACTGTAAATGGAGCCAGAAAAGCATAAAAGCATAATAAAGGAAAGAATTAGGTTTTTCATCTAATCTATTAAAATATGAAAAAATTTTGTTAATACATAAGATTGAATTATAATTATAGAAATTTAAAAAATGAGTAAAAAAATAACTGTTCTTGTAATTGGTTGCGGTAATATGGGAGCATCACATGCAACTGCTTATCACAATCATCCTAGTTTTAATATCTGTGGTCTAGTCTCTAGGGGTAAAAGTAAGGATGAGTTAAATGATTCTTTAAAATCAAACTATACATTATTTACTGATTATAAACAGGCAATAATTAATACAAAGCCAGATGCAGTATGTATATCCACATATCCTGATACTCATAAGGAAATTTCATTATTTGCCTTAGAAAACAACTGTCATATTTTTCTTGAAAAGCCAATTGCAGATGACTTAAAAGGTTCTAGAGAGATTATTAATAAAGCAGTAGAGAATGGAAAGAAACTTGTTGTAGGATACATTCTTAGGCACCACCCTATATGGAAAAAGTTTATTATTGAGTCAAAAAAATTAGGAAAACCAGTTGCAATGAGAATGAATCTAAATCAGCAGAGTTCTGGTGAAACTTGGGATGTTCATAAAAATCTATTAGCTTCCTTGAGTCCAATTGTTGACTGTGGTGTTCATTACTTGGATGTTATGTGTCAAATTACTGAGTCAAAACCATTAAGTGTATCTGCAATCGGTGTTAGGTTATCTGATGAAATCCCAGATGATAATTATAACTATGGTCAACTTCAGATAAGGTTTGAAGATGGATCTGTAGGATGGTATGAAGCAGGTTGGGGGCCAATGATTAGTGAAACTGCTTTTTTTGTTAAGGATGTTATAGGCCCTAAAGGTTCAGTTTCTATAGTATCAGACGATGATACTTTTATTAAGGATTCAGATAATCTTGAAAATCATACAAAGAATAACTGTCTTAAGATACATAGCTCAGAGTTAGATTCTAATCAAAAATTCATTGCACCTAACAGAAAAATTGTATACGATGAAGATCCTAGTCATCAAGATTTATGTGATTATGAGCAGGAGTACTTTTACAACTCTATTATAGATGATGTTGATTTAAAATCCCATATGGAAGATGCCTATAAAAGTCTTCAAATTGCATTAGCTTGTGATGAAGCAGTCAAAAAGTCAATTACTATTTATTTAGACTAAAGAAATCTTTCCTTTACTTCTATTAATATAACAATTGCGAAAATTAAGGCCAATGTTCCTATAAATATTCCTCCTACACCCATTGTATTTTTTTTTCAAATTAAACACTTTTTAATTATTGTAATTTTTTGTTTGTATTATTTATAAAGTGTACTATTTATATATGTATAATATTTAATTATATATAAAATAAATTATTTATTTTCAATATATATCTAATATAGTTGTTTATGAATCATAAATAATTTATTTTTACATAAAATATATTCGTATGTTTAATACATAAATATTTAGTACATGATTATTTCTTATTTTCAAACAACAGATAATTCTGAAGCTCAAAAATTCCATAATAAAGAAAATGTTTATTTGGATCTCTGCTCTAGTGTCATTCCATTTACTAAAAGAGAAAAAGGTTCTTTAGTTTTTGCTTTAATCAATCAGAAACAGATTTCTAAAGTTGTTGTTCCAAATATTTCTGTTCTTGGAAGAAATCAAATTGATGTCTTAAACACTATTGACTTCTTTATAAATAATGATATTTCTTTATTATCTCAAGCTGAAAGATTAGAGACGATGGACGAATATGGCAGAATCAAACCAGACACAATTTTATTCTTAAATCTATTTAGATCTCTTGCAAACATGGAATATAAAAATCGAAAAGAATCTCATAGGTACGGAATTCAGCAAGCGAAGGATCTTGGAAGGTATAAAGGCGTTGGCGGTAGACAATTAGATTCTATTGAAGACTTTTTTGAAAAACCTAAGAATATCAATATTCTTAGACATCTTAAACGTGGAGAAAGCATTAGAAGAACTGCTAAATTAGTCGGATCCTCGCCTGGATTAGTCCAAAAAGTTAAAAGATGGGCTATTGACCATAACAAATTAGAAAATTAAGCTAGCTTTATAGAAACAAAATAAACATTATGAAAAAATTATTATTAATTGGACTTTTTGGTTTTATGCTTTCTTGTTCAAACGTTCAACATCCTGATTTTGCAGCAAACGTAGAATCAGCAAAAACTCTTTTAGACCTTCAAGGAACAGAAGCTGACCTTCAGGCTCAATTAGATTTAGTTCATGAAGACATGCAATGGCAACCAGCTTTTCATGGTTCTTCTCAAATAGGTAAAGAAGCCTTCGGGGAATACTTAAAAGGATGGCATGATGCTATGGAAAATGTTGTTTACACTCCTGTAAACTGGCTTCCAGGTGTTCTGGCAGATACTGGTCTTCCAGATGGAAGTGTTAGATCTTATGGAAAATGGACAGGTGTTCATACTGAAACTGGAAAAAGTTGGGAGCTTATAAGTTATCATACATGGGACTTTAAGGATGGACTTATTATTTCAGGTGGTGATTATTTTGATGCAGGTGGATTACTTTCATCTCTAGCATCTGATGAGTCAACTGAATAATTAGTATCTATAAATATTATCAAAACCTTTCTATAGAAATATGGAAAGGTTTTTTTATATTCATTATATAAATCAATTTAAATTAATAATTATGAGAAAATTTATATTAATTGCATTATTTGGATTAATGGTTTCATGTTCCAATGTTCAACACCCAGATTACTCTGCCAATGTTGAATTAACAAAGCAATGGATTGAAGTCTATGAAACACAAAATCTTGATTTGCTTACACAAATTACATCAACTGAAGTTGATGCAACATCTCCAATTTATGGCCAAGGTCAAGTTGGTTATGATGATTACATGGAAATCGGTAAATTCTACACAGGTAACTTTTCAGACGTAACATTTAGTGATCCTGTTTTTTTACCTGGAGTTGATAATGAAACTTTAATTCCTAATGGAGGGGTAAGAATATACGGAACATGGTCAGGTGTTAGTAATGATACAGGTAAAGAGTTTTCTGTATTAGCTTATCACTGGTTTGAGTTTGAGGATGGTAAAATTATTAGTACTGGTGACTTTTTTGATGCTACTGGTATGATGATGGCTGTTGCTCCAGATCAAGAATAATTAAACTCTTTAACAATTAATAAAACCTTTTCATAGAAATGTGAAAAGGTTTTTTTATATAATACTCCCCATACTTCCTCCATCGACCCTTATTGATGCACCGTTTGTACCTGATGCAATTGGACTTGAGAAATATAAAATTGTATTTGCTACTTCAGTAACAGAAAGGAACCTTGAAATTAAAGAGGAGTCTCTAACATCTTCAAAAAATTGTTTTTCAACTTGATCTATAGTTTTATTTTCTCTTATAGCTGTTTGTTCAAGAAATACTTTTGAACCTTCTGATAGGGTAGAGCCAGGAACTATCGTGTTAACAGTAACATTTGATCCTTTAGTAAGTTTTGCTAATCCACTTGAAAAAACACTTACAGAAGCTTTAGAAACACTATAACTAAGAAGATCTCCTGGGACTAAACTGGAACATTCAGATGAAATAAATAAGATTCTACCCCAATTTTTTTTTAACATATTAGGAAGAAAATGCTTAGATAACTTTACA
>Ga0102813_1000212_pt1 | contig 27248 bp, 25 predicted proteins | sample ColrivemetaGS725_FD_84512 | JGI IMG/M metagenome (GOLD analysis project Ga0102813, IMG submission 84512) | Estuarine microbial communities from the Columbia River estuary - Flood tide ETM metaG S.725 | ecosystem: Environmental > Aquatic > Marine > Intertidal zone > Estuary | place: USA: Columbia...
CAGGAACGTTTGAAAGTGGAGCCCCATTCTGGTTAACGACATAGATTTGAAAGGCACCAACTTGTTGTGCCGAGATTTGGGTGCTTAACCCAATAAGTAAAGCGAAGAGTAATTTTTTCATAATTTTTAGTTTTTTAGATTGTTATAAGATGGCCCTATACATTGATTACGAACTCAAACTAAAATAGGGGACAAAAAAATCACTAATTTTTGAAAACGTAGATGCTAAATGAGTAAATGGAACTGCGAAAAAGTACGTTTAGTTAACGTCTTTACCTTCTTCTAAAAGGGTTTGGAGCTTTTTAAGGCTTTTAACATTAAGATCATCTTCTGGATCAACATTTTTTTGAGCCTTCTTGCAATATTTTAACGCTGACTTATAATCTCCTTTTGCTGAATAGCCCCGCATCAAGCCAACATTAATAGGCCATTGTTTTGGATGGGCTTTTGCATTCCATTGAAAAATATCAAAAGCCAAATCAATTTCTCCTACAGAAATGTATTTTCTTCCTAAGCCATGCACGTCAAAAATTACAGCTGTTGGATGAAAAATTGCCTTTTCAAAAAACACCTTTGCTTCATCGTCTTTACCAGCCGCTTTCAAAACTCGAGCTTTTGTTAGATAAGTCGTGTAATTTTTTTGGCCCACCCATTTTCCTTCAATTGCATGATTTGCCCATTCTAGAGCTTCATCTAAGTTTATTTTTTGATCAGCACAAAATGAAGCTGCCTGAGCCCAAGAGGCATACTCAAAACCTGCATAATTTTTTAATTCATTTCTAATCTGTTCAACATAAAGACCATAGACGTCTTCAACTTCTATCTTTAAAGGAAGGGCTATTTTTTCCCATTGCAACTCTACAATACAAGACTCAAGTTTCCTTTCGGTGAATTCATAAGTAAGAAATTTTGTGAATTCGTTTTCTTTCGGTGAAGCAGAGAATCTATAGGCCACATCTTCAGGCTCATAAAAATAACTTCCCCAAGACGTAGAATTCTTTGAAAGAATAACTTCCCAGTCGCCTTCTTGAGCAGGGGCAATAAAGAATCCATATTTACCAGCTTTAATATTTTTTCCTTTAACTAAAACAGCATGACTAAATTCGATAGATGTGTTTTCATTTGTGCCTGCTCGCCATGGTGAAGGGTTTTCTTCAGAACTTAGTCCAAAGTACATATTGAAGTAACCATAGGGAACCACATCTCCCCATATCTTTCCTGTTCTGTTATTTCCTTTGTCATCATGAACATCAGGACTACTATAACTAATAGAAACCTTTACTAATCCCATATTTTGGGATACAAAACTTTTTTGGTTGTTACCAGATGGAGATAAAATGATTTGGCTAATTGCAATGTTTGAAACAAACAATACAGCCAAAAGTATGGAAGCTTCAATTTTAGAAAAATTCACGATTATTTAAATATGTTCTTGTCAGAACGATAATCATACTGAGGTATCAATCTGAGATATAACCATAATTCGTGGGTTTCAAATATGTCTTGATCTAGGGTTCAGCTAAAAATGAAAGTCCTGATTGATTCAGTGGGTTTTAGGTCGAGCTAAAAGGCTGTAATTAAATTGATTAAATATGTTTTGAAAGGTGGTAATTAAGATTACTTTTGCAGCCCTTTTTTAACAGAGTTGGGACTCGGAAAAAGGATTGGAAATGAGAAATTTATAATTCCTCTCTTTTAGTGGTTTGTTAACGATCCCCCATTGAATGAGATACAAAGATTTACCATATGTCTGAAGAGGCAAAAAAAGCTGAAAAAGCAACAAAAGAGGTAGTTGAAACTGCTGCGAAAAAAACAACTAAGAAAAAAGTTGTTGAAACAAAAGCAGAAGATACAGCTAAAGAAAAAGTTGCTCCAGTAAAAAAAGCAAAAAAGAAAGCTGACGCTCCTGCTAAAAAAACAGCCAAAGAAGAGGTTGTTGAAGTAAAAGCAGAAGAGCCAGCAAAAGAAAAAGCTGCTCCCGTTAAGAAAGCAAAAAAGAAAGTTGAAACTAAAGAAGAAGCTCCCGCAGCTGTTTCTGAAGAAGCTCCTGTAGTTGTTGCAGAAGAAGCTCTTGCTGTTGCAGCGGAAGAGGTTCCTGTAGTTGTTGCCGAAGATTCTACTGAAGATGACGAAGCGCCATTAACAGTGGCTGAAATTCTTGAGGAAGAAGAAGAGGTTTCTCCTGAAAACTTTGATTGGGATTCTTTTGAATACGGCATGAAAGTCATGTCTGATGACGATAGAGTTTCATTAGAGAAAATGTATGAGGATACTTTAACGACTTCTGTAGAGCATGAAGTTGTTCAAGGTGTTGTTGTTCAAAAATCTGACCGCGATGTTATTATTGACATAGGTGGTAAAAGTGAAGGTGTTATTTCTTTGAACGAATTCAGATACAATCCTGAATTAAAAGAAGGTGATAGCGTTGAGGTTTTAGTAGACAAACAAGAAGATAAAACAGGTCAGTTAGTTCTTTCTCACAGAAAGGCGCGTGCTATCCAAGCATGGGATCGTGTGAACTCTGCTTTCGAAACAGAAGAAATAGTTTCTGGTTTCATTAAGTGTCGTACTAAAGGTGGTATGATTGTAGATGTTTTCGGACTTGAAGCATTCTTGCCAGGATCTCAGATTGATGTTAAGCCTATTCGTGATTACGATGCTTACGTTGAAAAAACAATGGAATTCAAAATCGTTAAGATTAACCACGAATTCAAAAACGTTGTTGTATCTCATAAAGCGCTTATTGAGGCTGATCTTGAAGAACAAAAGAAAACTATTATATCTGGTCTTGAAAAAGGTCAAGTATTGGAAGGTGTTGTTAAGAACATCACATCATACGGTGTATTCATCGATTTAGGTGGTGTTGATGGTCTTGTTCACATTACAGATTTGAGCTGGAGTAGAATTAATCACCCATCTGAGGTGGTTGAATTAGATCAGAAGATCAATGTTTGTATCTTAGAATTTGACAAAGACAGATCTAGAATCCAATTAGGTATTAAGCAATTAGATGCTCATCCTTGGGATAACTTAGACACTAACTTAAACATTGGAGACAAGGTTACAGGTAAAGTTGTTGTTATTGCAGATTATGGTGCATTCGTAGAAATCATCCCAGGTGTTGAAGGTTTAATTCACGTTAGTGAAATGAGCTGGTCTACACACTTGAGAAGTGCTCAAGACTTTGTAACTGTCGGTGAAGACGTTGAAGCTCAAATCTTAACTTTAGATAGAGAAGAGCGTAAGATGAGTCTTGGTATTAAGCAATTAACTCCAGACCCTTGGACGGATATTACTACTAAATACCCAGCTGAATCTAAGCACAAAGGAATCGTTAGAAACTTTACAAACTTCGGTGTATTCATCGAGTTAGAAGAAGGGATTGACGGTTTGATTCATATCTCTGATCTTTCTTGGACTAAGAAAATCAAGCATCCATCTGATTTTACAGCTATCGGTTCTGAAATCGAAGTTGTAGTTCTTGAGATAGATACTGACAACAGAAGATTAAGCTTAGGTCACAAGCAGGTTACTGATAACCCTTGGGAGAATTACGAAGCTGTTTTTGATGAAGGTTCTATTCATACAGGTGTTGTTAAAAATGCTGGTGACAAAGGATGTGATATTTTCTTCGAAACATTTGGTGTTGAAGGATTCTGTCCATCTCGTCACATGACGAAAGAAGACGGCTCTAGATTGGTAAATGACGAAACTGCAGAATTCAAAGTAATAGAATTCTCGAAAGATGCTAGACGTATTGTTGTTTCTCACAGCCAGTTGAACAAAGACGTAGCTAAGAAAGAAAGAGCTACTGACAATGCGAACAAAGCAACTGCTGCTAAGAAAACAGCATCTGCGGTTAAGAAAGTTCAATCTAGCCAAGAAAAAACCACTTTGGGTGACTTGGGCGGATTAGCTGCATTGAAAAAAGAAATGGAAAAAGGAGAAAAGTAATTTTCTTCCCGTTTTAAATATTAAAGCCTCCCGATTTATCGGGAGGCTTTTTCGTTTAAGAACTATTTTTTTGGCATATTGGGCGTTCAAATTTTACTAAGTGAAGATTAAAGAAATTATTGCCGCTTTAGAAAATTGGGCTCCTAAAAGCTATCAAGAGCCTTACGACAACAGCGGTTTAATTGTTGGCAGTGCAGAAGGTGAGGTAACTAAGTGTTTGGTGTCCTTAGACTGCATAGAGTCAGTTTTAGACGAAGCAATTGAAAAAGGGGCAGAACTCATAGTTTCACATCATCCGATTGTATTTAATGGCTTAAAATCTTTAACAGGGAAAAACTACGTTGAGCGCGTGATCATAAAAGCAATTCAGAATAATATTGCGATTTATGCGATTCATACAAATTTGGATAATATTAGCACTGGCGTAAACCTAAAGATTGCTGAAAAGCTCAAGCTCATAAATATAAAAGTGTTGGCACCCAAACAGGGCTTGCTAAAAAAGCTAGTCACTTTTGTCCCAGTTGCAAATGCTGAACAGGTGAAAAACGCTTTATTCGAAGCTGGAGCTGGCCATATCGGAAATTATTCCGAGTGCAGTTTTCAGACTGAAGGCAAAGGGAGCTTCAAGGCGGGAGCAAAAACAAACCCTTTTGTTGGCGAACAAGATATTCGTCATAACGAAAAGGAGGTGCGGCTTGAGGTCGTATTAACTTCTGATAAAGAATCTAGAATAATTCATACGCTTAATGCTTCTCATCCTTATGAAGAGGTTGCTTATGATCTTTACCCTTTAGATAATGCAATTCAGACGATTGGCTCCGGGATGATAGGCGAGCTAGAAAAGCCTCTTAAGGAAAGCGATTTTCTGGCTCATGTCAAAACAAACATGGATACAACTTGTATACGACACACTGCGTTTACAAATAGAGAAGTGAAAAAAGTCGCTTTTTGTGGTGGCTCTGGTAGCTTCTTGTTAGGTCAGGCGATTCGCCAAAAAGCAGATGCTTTTATTACAGGTGATTTCAAATACCATGAGTTTTTTGATGCGGACGGTAAGCTCATGATTTTGGATGTTGGACACTTTGAAAGTGAACAATTTACCATTGATTTGATTGCTGAAAAAATTCAAGAAAATTTCCCTATTTTTGCCGTCCTCAAAACAGGGGTAGATACGAATCCAATCTCATATTATAAGTAATGGCAAGTACCAAAGAAATTACAGTTGAAGATAAATTAAGAGCATTATACGATCTTCAAATTATTGATAAGCATATTGATAGAATTCGTGCAATGCGCGGTGAGTTACCTTTAGAGGTTGAAGACTTAGAAGATGAAATTGCTGGTTTACAAATCAGATCAGATAAATTTCAAGAAGAAATTGGAGGAATCGAGGCTGAAGTTAAGAACAAGAAAATCTTAATTAAAGACGCTGAAGAGAAAATTGCGAAGTACGAAGCACAACAAAAAAATGTGCGCAATAACCGTGAGTTCGATGCTATTTCTAAAGAGATAGAATACCAAGGCCTAGAGATTGAGCTAGCGAACAAGCGGATTAAAGAATACAAAGCGACTATCGAAAACAAAAACGGAGTAATTGCAACTAGCGATGAAAAGTTAGCGGAAAGAAAAAGTCACTTAGAATTCAAAAAATCTGAATTGGATACTATCTTGGGTGAAACTCAAAAAGAGGAAGACTTCTTGTTAGGAAAATCTGAAGAATTCGGAAAGGAAATAGAGGAAAGATTATTGACTGCTTATAAAAGAATTAGAAGTAATTCTCGTAACGGTTTGGCTGTTGTATCTATCGAAAGAGGAGCAAGCGGTGGTTCGTTTTTTGTCATTCCACCACAGAGACAGTTAGAAATTGCTCAGCGTAAAAAAATTATTACAGACGAGCATTCAGGAAGAATTTTAGTAGATCCAGATTTAGCAAAAGAAGAAGAGGACAGAATTCTTGGTCTGCTTGCGGATCTAAAAAAATAAATAAGTTTTTCGAAAACTTAACGAGGGATTCCTATTTTGGAATCCCTTTTTTATTATGAAAAAACTACTTCAAATCAGCTTTGTTATTCTTTTTGCCTTTTCATCGGCAAAAGCTAGTTACATTTTGAATGACAACGTTAAAGAAGCGTACCTAAATATTTACAGCCTCCATCTAGACGCTGCGGATTCGATTATCCAGCAAGAAGTCAAGGTCAACCCAAAGAACGATTTCATTTCTTATTTACGCTTTAACTTAGGATTCACTAAAATCTTTATTTCTGAAGATGAAGCTGTTTACCTGGAGCTTGAAAAAGCCATGAACAACTACATTAATCGTATTAAATCATCGAATGAAAACAGTCCTTGGCGCGGAACATGCCTTTCGGAGATGTACATGTTGCGCTCTGCTTTAAAACTAAAATTTGGACGTAACGTCAAGTCTGGATTTGATGGAATTAAAGCTTACAATTTTGCGGAAGAAACCAAAGAAAACCATCCCGAATTTAAGCCCTGTTGGCTCAATTGGGGCCTGATGAATGTGGCGGTAGGTAGTGTTCCAGATTCATACAAAGGACTTGTATCTGCCTTGGGTTTCGATGGCGACATTGAACATGGAATGGATTTTATTGAAGAGAGTTGGAAAGATTCTCAACTGGAAGGAAATGAATTTCTAAGCCCAAAGTCAACTCTGATTTATGGTTATACAAGTCTTCAATTGAATCAAAATAGAATGACATCTTTAGAAGACTTGGACCTGAAAGAAGATTTTCGAAAGAATAACCTCTTGGTTTATTTAGAGTCAAAGTTTTTACAACATAAAAGAGATAACACTGCACTTATTGAGCTCTTAGAACAACGTGACAAGTCGAATAGCGTTTATCCTATAAACTACCTCTATTTTGTAGAAGGAAAGGCTAAGATGTCAGCTTTATTAGATAGTGCGGAAGTGCCGTTTTATTATTATTTGGAAAATTACAAAGGCAATAATTTTGTTAAGTCTACACATTTTAGGTTGGCTGCTTATTTCTACCTACAAGGTGATTTAGAGAAGTCTGAATTGCATAAAAGCAAAATTCTATCTACGGGTCATCTTTTTACAGGAGCGGATAAAATGGCTGAAGAAATGGCGAGCCGAGATTTCAACTATACTTTGCTTTTATCTCAAGCCCATTTTGATAATGGACTTTATGATAGTGCACTTTCTGTATTAACAAAACCTCTAAACTATTGTATTACCAATACAGATTCTGTGGAGATGTATTACCGCTTAGGAAGAGTATACGAAGCAGAGGGCAAAGATTTAGATGCTATTGGTTCATTTAAAATGGCCATTGAAACTTCTGATGGACGAAGTACATACTTCTCGGCAAACAGTGCCATGCAGTTAGCTTTGATTTTAGAAAGGAAAAAGATGTATGCCTCGTCACGTTATTACCTCAAACTCACTTTGGCATTTAAAGATTATCCTTTTCAGGATGGAATTCAACAACAAGCGAAAGCTGTAACTAAAAGAGTAGAGAAGCTGAACTAATTACTTGGTGCAAACATATAGCAGCTCTCTCTTTGGTAATGCGAATTTGTCAAATTCTTCTTTAGTAAGCTTTTTAGAATAGTCTACTTCTTCAACTTTAAAGCCCGCTTTTTTCAATATATCGGGATAGTCTTGGCCAAACAAACGTACATGATCGTATTGGCCAAATAAACGATGCCTTTCTTCTGGATCTGTAATTGTAGGGTCAGAAATAGTCTTTTCAAGATCTGGATCTTGAGGAACTTGCATTATGGCCAGTCCGCCTGGTTTTAGAATTCGGCAAAGCTCTTTCATAGCCTTTAGCTCATCGTCAACATGTTCTAAAACATGGTTGCAAAAAACTACGTCATAAAGGTCGTCACCTAAAGGGATATCCATAACATCAAATTTCATATCCGCCAAAGGCGAGAATAAATCTGCTGTAGTATAATCTAGATTCTTTAATTTTTTGAAACGCCCATAAAAACATTGCTCTGGTGCAATGTGCATCACTTTTTTAGGAGCTGTTAAAAAGTCGGTTTCATTCTTAAGGTACAACCACAAAAGTCGATGTCTTTCCAAAGAATTTGTACCTGGACCTAAAGCGTTTTCGCGCTGTGTGTCTCCGTAGCCATATGGAAAAAATTTGCGATAGCCTCGTCCATCAATTGGGTCAATGAACTTATCACCTTTTAAGAAAATAGGAGCAGCCCATTGTACCGGATAACTCAAGCGAATTAACCAAGGACGTGGAATTGTATTAAGGGCGAATTTTATAATTTTTGTAATCAATATCAATTAGAATTAAGCGACAATAGAATCTTTTGGTAAACCCAAAGCTTCATATATATAATCGAATGTTGAAAGAATTTCTGGCTTACCATTTACTACCGCGACATCATGCTCAAAGTGAGCAGAATACTTTCCATCAGCTGTAACAATGTTCCAGCCATCAGGTAGTTGTTTAACAAGGTGCGTGCCCATGTTAATCATCGGTTCGATTGCAATGACTAATCCTTCTTGAATTTTCTTTCCTTTTCCTTGTTTTCCGTAATTAGGCACTTGTGGATCTTCGTGCATCACCTTACCCAGTCCATGCCCAACTAATTCGCGCACAACGCCATAGCCTCTGTCTTCAGCGTATTTTTGAATAGCAAAACCAATGTCGCCCATACGTCTTCCTGAACGAGTTTGCTCAATGCCTTTATACAAGCTTTCTTTTGTTGCTTTAAGCAATGCTGTCACTTCCGGAGCTACTTCACCAACTTCAAATGTGTAGGCATGATCGCCATAATAACCGTTCATTATAACACCGCAATCTACAGAGATAATATCGCCATCTGTCAATGCTTTTTTAGTCGGAATACCGTGAACTACCTGCTCGTTAATACTTGTGCATAAAGTATTAGGAAAGTCATATAAACCTAAAAATCCAGGAACACCTCCGTGGTCTTTAATAAAATCGTGAGCCAATTTGTCGAGATGTAAAGGATCTACGCCAGGTTTAATCTCTGGGGCTAACATTCCCAAAGTCTTGGAAACTAACAACGCGCTTTCACGCATTATTTCGATCTCTTCTCTCGTCTTGTATTTAATCATCTTTTAGGGCCTTGTCGTCTAAATAAGCCACTTAAAAGTCCCTTTTTGGCACCGCCTTGTAGCTTATCAAAATCTATTTCTTGCGGGTACAAGTTTTGATATATCTCGCCCCAACCTGGAAAACCACCGAAATTTCTGTCATCAATAAATAAATCTGCATTTATCTTTCTGCTCACATCTGGTTCAACATCATCTTGTTCCGGATTGCTTTTGTTGACCGCATAAAACTCAATGCCGTTTTCTTTGCAAAATTCAACAGCGTCTTGCAGTTTTTTTCCATGCCTGTATGTCCAAAGAATTAAGCGATGGCCATCATCTTGCATGCGCTTTAAAGTTTCAAAAGCAAAAATGTGAGGTTTGCCAATTCCGGGGTAACCGTCTTCGCAAATTGTGCCGTCAAAATCTACAGCTATGATTAATGGTGGTCTTTCAAAATTCATTTTACGAGTAAAGATTCTCCAGTCATCTCTGCTGGAAGTTCAATGTCCATATAATCTAAAAGGGTAGGGGCAATATCACCTAGTTTACCTTCTTTAAGTGTTGTGCCGTTTAAGTTGTTTCCAACTAAAAAGCATGGTACTGGTTGTGTTGTATGTGCGGTATTGGGCGTGCCATCTTCATTCACCATTTTATCGCAATTGCCATGATCTGCTAAAATGATAAAAGTGTAGTCTTGAGCCAATCCTGCTTCAACCACTGCTTTGGTGCATGCGTCTACTGTTTCGCAAGCTATAACAGCGGCATTGAAATCGCCAGTATGGCCTACCATGTCTGGATTTGCGAAATTCAAACATACAAAGTCAACTTCTCCTTTTTCTAATTCAGGAACAATTTTGTCACGTATGTCGCCAGCGCTCATTTCAGGTTGCAGGTCGTATGTCGCAACTTTTGGCGATGGACATAACAATCTTGACTCACCTTCGAAAGGTTCTTCTTGTCCTCCTGAAAAGAAGAAAGTGACATGCGGGTATTTTTCAGTTTCCGCTATTCTAATCTGCGACTTGCGAGCTTTAGAAATAACTTCGCCTATGGTGTTTACCAAATTCTCTTTGTGGTAAACAACATGGATGTTCTTAAAAGTTTCATCGTACATCGTCATCGTTACATAATGTAAGTTTAACGGATGCATATTCTGTTCGTGGAATGCTTCTTGAGTCAAAGCCATAGTGATTTCACGGCCACGGTCAGTTCTGAAATTAAAAGAAATAACTACATCTCCTTCCTCAATTTTAGCACCTTCACCAATCACAGATGGTTCTAAAAACTCATCTGTAATGCTACTAGAATAGTTTGCCTGAATAGCTTCTTTCGATGAAGAATAACTATCGCCTTTCCCATTTACCAAAAGGTCATATGCCTTTCTAACGCGTTCCCATCTTTTATCGCGGTCCATTGCATAGTAGCGGCCAACAATACTTGCTACTTTGCCAGTCGTTTTGGCCATATGCTCCTCGAGGTCCGTCAAATAAGCCAGCCCACCATTGGGATCCGTATCTCTTCCATCAGTAAAAGCATGAACGAAAGTGTTCTGCACGCCCATAGTATCTGCCATGGTCAGCAAACCTTTTAGGTGAGAAATATGAGAATGTACGCCACCATCTGAAATCAGACCAATGAGATGTACTTTTTTATTTTGAGTCAAGGCCTGTTCAAAAGCTTCGCGCAACGTTTCATTTTGCTCAATACTCTTGTTTTCAACAGCCATGTTGATTTTTACTAAATCTTGATACACTATACGGCCAGCGCCTAAGTTCATATGTCCAACTTCAGAGTTGCCCATTTGCCCATCAGGCAGTCCTACAGACCTACCAGAAGCATGAACTTTAGTATGTGGGTATTGCTTGTACAATGAGTCTATGAATGGAGTATTCGCCTTATCTACAGCTGACACGTTCGGGTCTTTTGCAATTCCCCAACCGTCTAATACCATTAATACTGTTTTCTTACTCAAGATTTTCTCGTTTTTTTAAGTTGGCAAAGGTAAATAAATAGAGGTGTTGTTTTACCCTAATCAATTGACTTTTAGTATAAATTCTCGTTAAATAGATTGAATTTGTGAATGCCTGATAAATTAGAAATTATATTCTACAACCATTTGAATTCTTAGGTTGTCACCAGAGCTTAAAAATTCATCTGTTCTGAAGCCGTAAATGCCTTCAATGGCTATGTTCATAGGTTTTACAATGTGCCAGTAAAGGTTTGCACTTGCATATGAGCCAGTTAACAAAGTTTGGTTGCCTAAAGTTGGATATTGAGGGTTGTCAAGGTTTACATATCCGTATACAAAGGTTGAACTCTAATGGTTAAGGTCGCGGTTGGCATAGTTTTTCTTTCCCCAAAACAATTGATAACCCACATAGCCGCCATAGATTGGAACTAAATCTAAATTTCTTTTCGTGTCAGGAACAGCATCCCATCCACCACCACCAAAAGATACAAGGTACCTCGATATGCCATAAGCATAAGCCGCTTGATAAACGAGAACATCTCTTTTGAAAATCTTCTACATTCCTGAAGCACTGAAGCCTCCGCCTAAATTGTATATGTTTTTATTTGCCGCGTTTTTATATTCAATGGCTCTAACAACACCCGCGATTTGAAAGTGACCAGATGGCCATCTCATCTCCCAATGTGATACAAGATCTGGAACCGTTTGATTAGCAGGGGTCACCAAAGTGTCGATAAGGAAATAGCGACCATAATCAATGATTGGAACCTCTAGACCAATAGAAATATCTTGATCCTGATTCGGACGAATAAAATAGGTGATTTGCGCACTTCTAACCCATGCACCTGTAGAGGGTCCGTCAAAATCTGTAATGTTTGGCCATGCTTCTTCATCCGTAAACCCAGATCAGGTTTGTCCGATTCTAAAGTTTTTGAATCGCACGTAGGCATGTCTCAATCTGAGATTTCCACCACCATCACAACCAAAAAAATCTGTCTCGATATACGACATAATCTCCCCAAGAGATTTGGTTTGAAAAGCTGTGGCGAAAATGAGGCGCGTTTGATTTAAATCTGCGTGGTATTGAGGGTCATCTGGTACATTTTCCCGTTCTGTTGGAATAGATGGGAGATGCATAGCCGATTCATTCGGTATACCTCTGAAATCGTAAAACGCACTGAATTTTACCCAAGCCGTGGTGTAAAATTGCTTTGTCGGTTTTCCGTTTAACGAATCTTTAGACGTCAACTTTAAAAGTTGCGACTGACCAGCAAATCCTAAAAACAATAAGGTAATAAGGAGGTAGAGCTTTTTCATTCAGTTTTGATTTCTTTAAAAATATAAAAATCCAAACGTGACTCGCTGACCCTAAAAAAAATGTTAGTGCTTTGGCATTTTTGATTCCATCAAGTAAGCAATGGTGTTCGCTCGAGTTTTTGCTTCTGCGGCTCTTTCACCCTTAAATAAATCTTCTAAAGTTTTAAACCAAAGCATTTTCCACCGTTCAAAGTGTTCAGGTAAGAGTGGTGTCTTTTTATTGAGTTGAAAATGTTTTGACATCGGGTTTCCTTTATAAGCTGTGTTGCCCAATAGAATGGTTTCCCAGAAGTTATACATGGTCGGCATGTGAGTTTCCATAGATATTTTGGCAATATCCGTAAAGATGAAACCAATAATGTCATCTTCTAAAACCTGTGCGTAAAATGTATCAACAAGCAGTTCTATATCAGCTCTTGACTCTATGTCTTTCTTCATTACGAACGCTCGGTTAGTTTTCCATCTTGACTTGCAAATCGGCCTTTACTTTTATCGTGAACGTTGTCGTGACTTGGCCATGGCCATCCACCAAATTGAGTCTGCTGATAATCCATCATTGCTTGTTGAATTTCAGCTTGGGTATTCATCACAAAAGGACCGTATTGTGCAACAGGTTCATTTAACGGTTTTCCCTGAAGCATAAGAAGAAAGCACTTTTCATTTCCAGCTTTTAATGAAATGTCAGAATCGCTTTTTACTTCAATCGAATGGTAATTAGATATAGAACTGTCTTCAATTGTAAGATCGTCTCCTTCATAAAAATAAAGTGTTCTATTCGCTTCCGCGGAAGTAGCAGGAAGAGTGAATTCTGCGCCAGCTTCCATTTCAATAGTCCAAATTGCAACATGATTACTTGGGTTTTTAGCCCATGAATTTGGAGCAGGATCTAAAGCTTTAGCAGATTCGAAATTACCTGCAACTACATTTATTTTAGAAACCTTTCCGTTACTGTCTTTTTTTGAAATTACTGGAATGTCTTCGTGCCACAGCATTTTATAATGTGGGTCAACCATCTTATTTGCCTTTGATAGGTTTAACCATATCTGAAACAATTCAAAAGGGTTTTCATTTTCGGTATCGAGCAGTGGAAACATCTCTGAATGTTGAACCCCTTTTCCCGCGGTCATCCATTGCACATCGCCTTCACCAAATCGTCCAGCTCCACCAAGCGAATCAGAATGATCTACCAGCCCTGTTTTGGCAATGGTTACCGTTTCAAATCCGCGGTGCGGATGCGAAGGAAAACCTGGAATTTCTTTTCCATGATACATTCTAAATCCATCTTTTATGGTAAAGTCTGAACCCAAATTCCTTCCCGCTAGTGAAACGTCTGGACCCATTTGGTCATTTGCTTTTGGGTAAAAATCTGCATGATGTGCACAAAACAAAAATGGATCTTGTGTTTTCCATGGGAAATCAAGGGGCTTAACTGAAAGTATATTTTGATTACTCATTGTTTTATTTTGACTAAGTAATGATGAAGAATAGACTGTCTAAATTACAATTTAAGAAGACCACTAATCTTAAAAATGAATTCTTTGTTTTTATAGTTTCAGGATAGCATTAATTGTAATATTTCTGCCCATTTGTGGAATTTGACCCCAGCTCAAGTGATTTCGATAATAATGATCTAGAAGATTTGTCCCTTGTAGTTCCGTCTTTAAATTCAGTTTACCCAATTGCCAATCTTTACCAATTTTTGAATTCAACAAAGTATAAGCTGAGGTAGGCAAATCTCCAAAATTATTGTTGACACGATTCTGAGCATTGGCCCATTGTACTTCGGTGTCGGCATACCAGCTCTTCTTTTTCCATGAAAGTTGCAAACGACTTTGGAGGGGAGATATTAAAGGCAAAGGTTCTCCATTGCTTTCTGTGCCGTAAGTATATTGAGCTGTTGCGGCAATTGTCAAAGACTTGTTTATTGAATAATTTAAGCTGGATTCGAACCCAGATAGTATTGCATACGGCAGGTTAGTATATACTCGAACTCCATTAGCACCAATGGTCATCGCATCTATTGCTGAATCTGTTCTTCCAAGAATGTAATTGTTTACATGGTGGAAATACCCCTTTAAAGACCAATCGATTTTCTGGAAAGATTGGGAAAAGCCCAATTCTACTTGCCATGCTTTTTCTTTTAGAATTTCAGGATTGCCGATGTAATCGTAACCATCGTGGGCATTAAATAAGAAAAACCCATACTGCTCAGAAACATCTGGAGAACGTTCTGCGTAAGCTAAGTTGGTAAAGATTTTTAAGTTTTCATTAAGCTGATATGAAAGGTTTTCTTTCCATGAAAATATGGGCTCAAAGATTCCGTCTTCAACATCGTAGCCAAATACTTCTAGGTGCTTTTGACCAAAATCGGTGGTGATATAACTGTAGAAAAGATCTATTCGAGCCGATGAGTTTAAATTCCAACGACTGTTTATTTCCCAGGTATCTTTAAGGCCTAAGCCACCAGAGTTGCGCATTACATCGGGCCAGGTTAACATGAACATTTCAATTTCGTTTTCAGGATACATGGTCATTTCTGCCCTTCTGAAATTTTGAAAGTACTCGAGCATACCGCTCAATTTATGGTTACCGAGTTGTTGCGTTTCAGATTTTAGCCATGTGCCAAACGTTTTGCTCCAGCCAGGCATGTTCATATGCATAGGTACATCAGGACGTTTCGTGTCATCCATTTCATGGTATATGGTATTGTAATACACCATGGCTTCCCAATGGTTAATGTACTTGCCAGAATGGAAGTTCTGGTAATTGGCTCCAATAACGGTTGCCTCTGCTATCCCAACATCCATAGGCAGAGCAGGGTAGCCCACATCTAAAGCCTTATCGTACAAAAAGTTCACTTTTAGAACTTCCTTTTTAGAAAGTTGGTAAGCAAAATTTGCCGTTGTGTTTATTTTTCTATACTGAGAATACAACACTTCTTTTCCGCCACCCGCATAATAATTGCCGTGTTCTTTTGTGGAGACTTGCAGAAATAACCCCCACTTTTTGTTTTGGTGATTTAATTGACCAAAAAGGTTGTAGCCATTGGTGTTGCTCGCTATACTTGTTCCAACCAATCCACTGGTTTTTGGATTTCCGCTAAAACTTGCTTCTTTTAAATTCATGCTCAATGAACCACCAAGTGCACTGCTACTCAAGTCTGCATTGCCACTATGCGAAACAGATATGCTTTCAAGATTAGAGGTTTCGGCATACGAAGTAATTGGATCCATTCTATCCGTGCAAGCACCAAACATGCGCATTCCGTTTAGGGTGACGTTAATCTGACTGTTCTTGTACGACCTTAGCATGGGGTCTTGTGCAAAGTTTCCACGGCTAATAATGTTAGCGCCTTCGGTTCTTTGAATGAGACGTTCTATTGGAATGAACACATTGTTTTCGCTCACCTCTAATGTGTCTATAAGACTTAGTAATTCTATCTGAGTCAACAGACCACTCATATAAATGGAATCTGCGGGAAGAAGACTTTGAGAAAAAGTGAGATTGGCCAAACCAATGGCCAATCCTATGAGTTTTAGTTTCATCGCTTTATGCGCAAAAAAGATTAGAACGTGATGTCGAAGAAGGCATCGTCCTTCATCATCTCGTTTGTTGCAGTCTCGAACTTCATGTTTACTTTCCAGTAACCAGACATCGTGAAGTTTACTTTACCTAAGTAATGTCCTTCGCCCATATCTATTGGGTTTACATTATTCGGAGATCCATGTCCCATCGTTGGCATTTCAGGATCAATTTCAATGTTTAACATTTCTAGAGCTGGCCAGCTCATCATAGATTGTCTTTCGTATGCAACAATTTCAAAATCGTTGATGCCAATTTGAGGCATTCTAGGGTTTACCAAGGCTACAAACACATTCTGATTAGGATTATGTGCAGAAACAAAACTGAACAATTGAGGTTCTGCTTTTTGCATGACATCTACGTCAATATTGATGTCCTCTTCTGTGCCTGCAGTGTTCTTAAGTTTTAACCCCAGGTTCCATTTGCCTTGCCCCATAGATGGCATCACGAAAGTTATAGTTCCTTCCATGACCTGCAAAGAGGTATTGTATGTTGGCTGCTCAAGTGGACATGCATGCATCATTCCAGAGTTCATTTCCATAACGGGCATGAACATCACATCTGGGTTGTCTAGAATCTCGCCAGTGGCATTGTCTTTAACTTGTACTAAAATGTAGTTGTAACCCACAAACAATGCTTCTTGAGCGTAAACCTTAACAGTGCAATCTAACGTGGTAGCTGGGGTTTCAGAAATCAAGACGTATTCGCTTAATGGATCATCGACAGGGGTTCCTGGATTTGTCTCTTCTTTTTTACAAGACGTTGCAAATAGTGCTATTGCTAGAAGGGGTGTAAATATTGTTTTGAAAAATTTCATCGTATTGTTTTTTGTGCCAAGACTTTACCGCATACGCGAGAGTGCATCAGCTTTAATAATAGTGTGATAGATTGTTTTAAAAATAAATAGTGGTTATTTAGACCTATGCCTTGGGAGGATGCTCTAGATCAGAGAGCTCTGCCTGAGTGTAGAAAGGAGTATAAAAAGGAATGTTTCCCTTTTTAATAAAGATCTCACTTTCGTTAAAGCTTATTTGGTAAGCAAATAATTCTTGTTGTGGAATTAAGGTTGGAGCCTCGTTTTCCTGAGGTTCCTTTTGCGTATCTACTAACTGTTTAGATAAATGACATTTCCCGTCACATTTCAATTCGGGCTCGTCTACATTCTCACAAAACGTAGCAATGTATTCAGACTTATTCAATTCATACACACCTAAAACTGCTGAGTTGTAGAACTGTGTCCACGAAAAACTAATCAATAATATGAGCGCGGGAAGTGCTTTCATTTGAAGGCAAATCTAAGGCTCGAATCACTTTTGAGAGGTGATAAATATCACTAATGATTTAGTGATTAAAATAAAAAGTAATGCGTTTGTTGACTTTGGAAATGTCAGGATGTCTTTCCATTTCACCCATCCATGGCATTGGTTTTCTTGAAAGAATTGACAGCCGAGATAGGCTGGCATTCATTATTTATTTCCTGCATGTTTTAATGCAGCAAAAACTGAACACTCCCCGGCTTAACTTCGTAAGGCGCTTTGTCTTTTTCAAAAATGCGTGCAGAGTGTGGGCCCCTTAATTCTATTTCCATTCCAGTAACCCGAAGCCAACTTCCTTCTCGTAATCCAACCACTGTCTCATCATTAAAATGATGAAACTCTTTAATACGCGTTTCTCTAGTTTCGCCCATGTGCTTGGAGCTTGGGTCTGGGTCTAAATAATGTGGATTTATATTAAAGGGAACCAGTTTTAAGGCATCGAAGCTAGGAGGATATATGATGGGCATGTCATTGGTAGTTTTAACGCTTACTCCCGTTATATTACTTCCGGCACTTGTTCCCATATAGGGCTTACCATTGTTAACCAACTTGGCTAACAAGTCTATGATGTCATGGTGGTACAATTGATTAATTAATTCAAACGTGTTTCCGCCACCCGTAAAGAAACCATCGGCCTCAACCAAGGCTTCTTTAATGTTATTAAATTCATGAATGCCTTTCATGTTGAATCCTAGCGCTTCGAATTTGGTCTTGGCAATAGTGGTGTATTCATCCCAAGAAATACCACCTGGCCTTGCGAATGGTATGAAGGCGATGTTCTTGCAATCCTCAAAGAAGTTCTTAATTTCTGTATCGATGTATTCTAAATAGGGCCTGCCGTGAACAGTAGAAGTAGAAACGATAAGTATGTTTTTATAAGACATAGTGTTTTAGTTGAGTTCGTAAATGCGTTCGTAGGTTTGAATCGTTTTTTGCTCAGAATTTTCAGCTTCTAATTTTAGAATATTGTTCTTGACAGAAAAGTTCCAATATTCGCGAGTGCACTCTCCATTGTAATACACGAGTTCTAATTTATCTTCATGACCGGCTGCTTTAAACATTCCGTATGATCGATTGCTTTCATCTTGCGCAATAAACATTTTATCCCATCTAAAAAAGATGGTTGTATTTTCAACGGTTTTCATTTCTATATCGTCAATTTTAGTGCTGTGTAATTTCCAGATGCCATACAATTCATCCGCTTGACGTTTAGGAATCTTATTGATCTTTTTCATATTCACAACCACAGCTTGGCCGTCTTCCATTCGAGACCATGTCATACCAGCATCAGTAAATGTCACTTTAAAATTTTCGAACGCATCTTTCCATCCATTTTCTTGATGCAGAAGAAGCTCTTTAGTTTCTCCATCTAGTTTCCATTTGCCAATAGAATGCTGCAACCAGCCATTCCCAGATTCTTGTGTAGAATCTGCATTAAACCGCATCCATTTATCATCGGGCGTATTTTCTTCTCCTTCTATGGTAACCGTAGAAATTTGCCATAATCCAACCATTGGATGTTGCTTTGATTCGGTATTGCAAGCCGAAAATAAAAGTGCAACTAGCGCGAGTGAAAGGAATTTATTCATGTTTAAGTACTTTATGATGATTTATTGTTTTTTATTGAATTGAAATCAAAGCAGTCCAAATGCTGAGTTTACCTTTTTCGTAACGTGTCCAAATAGGGCGAACGTTACCATCGTAAGCAGATATGTTGTTGTAGTCGCCAAAGAAGACGTATTTGTTTGGGGTAAAAGGAGATTCTGAAATCTTCTCATTCACCCATGTTTGACCAGCGTCCTTGCTGTAAGCATAGTAAACATCTGTGTTGTTATCACTGTGATTTCTTCTGTCGTAGAAAACTACCGATAAATGACCTGTAATAGGGTCGATGCTCATCCAAGGAAAAAACTGTTGCGTGTTTGTAGAGTCATCATTTATTCTAACGGGAAGAGACCAAGTTGTGCCTCTATCCATTGAAGAGCTGACGAAAATGTCTGAATTGTCATCACCATTTCTTTTGTCTGCCCAGCATACATAAACAGCTCCTTTAAAAGGACCTTCAGAAATATCGCTCACGGTTATTGGCATTCCATTGCATCTCTGAATTCCAGGAATGTCCATGGTCCATCCGCCAGGTTGTTCTGAAACAACAGCGTCTTTATCTAACCAAGTTTTGCCTTTGTCTAAAGAACGGTCGAAGTAGATCTTGTCATCATAACTCCAGGCTACATAATATTCGCCATTTGGCCCAACTGCCGGAACTGCTCCTTCGGTTGTAAGGTCATCGTCTAGGCAATCGCCACTGAATTGATTTACACGAATAGGTTCGCTAAATGTTTTTCCTAAATCTTCGCTTCGGCTGAAGAGAATGTTCGATTTGTCAATCGTGTCTGTGCTATTGTACTTGTCAAATTCTGTCCAAGTTACTATTACATTTTGGTCGTTGAAATCTGTACATGCCCATTGTTTGTCTTGGTCTTTCGGATGGTTCATTCCGGTGTAGCCATCCATTGACCAATTTTCACCACCATCGTCACTTCGCTGCACCACGATACGGTCTAGTAGTTTTTCGCTTGCCCAGCCTTTTCCTTCAGGATCAGAGAGATGTAAGTAGTACACATGGTTTTTATTGTCGGCAACCAAACAAGGGTCACCGTAAACGCCAGATTCACTTTTTAGAGTGTTCATATTCCATGTGGCGCCAGAGTCGTTCGATACAAATACAAAATCTAAAATTCCACCGGCAATTACATTGGCTGGATTATGTGGATTGATGATGATGCTGGGTTCACACACACCAATAGGCATGGCATTATTCTCGTATATTTTAATGTTTTTTGGTTGGCCGAAAATGGTCAAGCCAATCGTGGAAAAAGCAATTAAAAACAGTGATTTCATAGCTTACTCTTTACAAGGAACTAAAGTGTCCCTTCATCTGCGAAGCTATAATAGTTTTTTTCTGTAATTATTAAATGGTCCAAAAGTTTTATATCTAAAATACTTCCACCGTCTTTTACTTTTTTAGTCAATTGAATATCAGCTTGGCTAGGGCGAAGTGTGCCAGAAGGATGGTTGTGAGCAATGATTATTGCCGTAGCGCTTTGCTCTAATGCGGACTTGTAAATCTTCCGAACATCAGCAACCGTCCCTGTCATTCCACCAATTGAAAGCTGTTCTTTTTTTAAAACCTTGTTTGCGTTCGACAGAAAAAGAATCCAGAATTCTTCGTGATGCAAATCGCCAATAAAGGGTTGAAGAATTATAAAAGCATCTTTACTTGAAGAGATTTTTGGTTTTTGTACGCTTTCAGAAGCTCGTCTTCGTTTGCCTAATTCTAATGCTGTAATTATAGAAATGGCTTTTGCTTCGCCAATGCCTTTAAATTTACAAAGCTCTTTCACATTTAATCGACCGAGCTGATTCAAGTCGTTGTTTACCGATTGCAATATCTGTTTAGCGAGATCTACTGCGCTTAAATCTCTTGTGCCGCTTCCAATAAGTATGGCGGTAAGTTCGGAATCTGATAAAGCGATTTTTCCTTTAGCGATTAGTTTTTCACGAGGGCGGTCATCTTCAGCCCAAGATTTAATAGAAGTGTGTTGGTTAGGTTCTGACATGCTTTTTAGGTTTGGTATTAAAAATAGCATTTTACCCTCAGAATTAAAAACTTCAACTAACCGTTGGAGTTTTTGTAAAGTCTAAAGATATGACAAGGAAATCAAGAATGTTTGGAACCTTAAGGTTTAGCTGTTGTCCTTAGCTTTCTTTCTAAACCTATTTTATGTGTCAGAATAATTAGTTATTCAAGTAAACTGACTCTACTCGTTTTTGAATCATACTGTATATTCTCTTATTGAGCCGGGAAGAGTGAATGAGATACGCTTTGTATTCTTCGTATGTAAATAGCCCGATGATTAAGCTTCGAAGCTCCATTTTAAGTCGTAAGTCAGTTTTAAACAGTTTTTGTATGACATCAGCTTTCTGTATCGAGCTAAGCTCATTGAACTGTACTTTGTTCAAAATTAGAAAATGCTCAAAGCAGCTAATAATAAATTCATGTTGAAGTTTTAGTATTGGACGAAGTACTTCGTTTTGAAACTTTTCTTCAAGGCTGGCGTACTCTGTTTTTTTAATACTAGTAATTAATGGTCGTAATTGCTTCTTTGGCTCTGACATTTTCGTTTTTTATTTCTTTCCATACTTTTTCGCTATTCAACTGAAATGAACCTAGATGCTTTCTTTTCCAAGTTTCTGGAGGTATGATGGATAGGAAATTTTCATTTGTATTTTCCTTTTCATACAAGTGATAAATCTCACCAATTATAGGTTCGAATTCATATTTCGCGTTGTACAGAATTTCGTTTGTTTCATAAGTTTTTACTAGGCTACTGTATTCTTGTTTGATGTCCTCAATTTTGCTTTTCAAAATATGGTTAAAACCGCTGATTCCTCTATTTTTCCATGTAGAGAGGTCGTTAGAGGTTATGGCTGGAGCGCCAATGTTTGTGCCGTATGGCAAAATGCTCGCATTGTAAGATTGGCTTTTTTCGTCAAATACTACGTTATCTGGGCGCTTCTTTTGCTTAAAGTTCGGTGAATCTTCTTTTTTAGCTTTTGGAAGATTTACTAATTTTTTAACAGATGAATACTGATTTAATCCTGTTACGCTGACATCATGCGCTTTTTCAAGGTCAACTTGACCATCTTCGCTGATGTATTCTTTGTTGGTATGTATTAGTTGTATTTCGCCAACGATAAGTCGGCAACCACTTTCTTTAATTTCGATGTCTTCAACACATTTTAACCCGATTTGAATAGTGCTTTCACCAACAAACGGAGCGTGAAAACCATCCGCATGTTCTTCCGTTAAATTACATAAATCAAATTCTGATTCCTCTGAATTGGATTTAGCTGAAGTGAAATGTGCTTGTTCCAAGAACGATTTGTGCACATGATTAATGGTGAAATAATCTGTTTCAACTATATTATTATATGTGTGACGAGGCACAGTGGTTGGTCTAAGTATAAAACCCAAGCGGGCAGGTTGCGAGCTAATGTGCACAATAGAATTGAATAGAGCTAGATTCGGATTGCCATCTTTGCTCTTCGTTCCAATTAAATGAACGCCTTTGTAACCAGAAAGTGAATTGATGACATTAATTCGATATTTGGAATCCCAGTTTTGAATGTCTTCTTTTTGAGCCTGCATAAAATGTTTAACGAAATAATTAAATAGTTAAACAAAAGTATTAATAATTATGAAACAAGCTTAGTTTGATTTTGACTTTTACACTTTTGTGAATGTTCAAAGAAAAGTGTGTTACGCCTAGTGAACAGCGTGTCGATTTTAAACTAGATAAGTTGTATAAACAAAAAAGACGCCAAAAGGCGTCTTTAACAGTATTGAATAACACAACTTACTAAGCCATCGCAGTAACGAGGCGTGTAAGGCTAGATTTTAAGTTAGACGCTTTATTCTTATGAATAATGTTGCGCTTTACCAATTTATCTAACATAGAAACTACTTTAGGCAATAAGTCAGAAGCTTCTTTGCTTTCTTCCATTGCGCGTAATCTCTTCACAGCATTTCTTGCCGTTTGGTGATAATATTTGTTGTGCACTCGTCTCTTTTCTGATTGACGAATTCTCTTTAATGCAGACTTGTGATTTGCCATTTTTTTGTCTTTCTAAAATATAAAAACTAGTAGCCCCTAGGAGAGTCGAACTCCTCTTTCCTGGATGAAAACCAGACGTCCTAACCGATAGACGAAGGGGCCTTAATTTTAAAGTACTTCCGTTTTTATTAACGGGCTGCAAATGTAAAACAGAAAATCAATTCACCAAACATTAACTAAAAAAATGTCACTATTTGTTTCCGAGTTTAATTCAGATGCTGTCATCTGGTCGCAAAGTTAGTCTGGGGTTGAGATATAGCTCTTATGTTTATGGTTTGTTTTCGAAAATTATTGATGAATTATTTAAGAATCTTCATGTCTAAATAGTTAATGTCGTTTCCTATTTAAACATTGGTCTTATATTAACAAGGAAAGTATTTGTAATTGTGAGATTTATTAAATTCAATGATTTACATCTGCACCTCTAATTTCTGCTCATAATGTTTAGGTATGTCAGCTTCATTCTCATCTAACATTTCTCTTAAATCGATTTCTATGCCTCTAGCAATAGTGGAAATTGGAACATCGTTTGCACTCCCCTCAAAAGGATTTTCTCCTACTTTACCTATGCGCTCCATTGTATAGAATACCCAAGAAATTGCAGCACAAAATGGTACAGCTATCCAAACAAAATATTTACCAATAATTGGAAAAGATGTTGTCAGTGAAGTTCCGATTTTGTGAAATTCGGGCAGTACGGCAAAAGGAAGTAACACGATAAATATCAAAATGAAAATTGAGCTCAATGTTGCGAATTGTCTTGGGTAGGGGAAGTTTTTAATGCGTTCGGATTTTCCTTGAAGGGTGAATAATTCTTCTAATAAATTTTCTAATTCTAAAAAAGAAAATTCCCAAATAAGACCTTCTTCGTGCAGTTTGTGCAAGTCATTGCTTTGTTGAAAAAGCAAGGCAGTCGCTTTGTTCGTTTTACTCAACACATATTTTCTTTCGTCTTCATCTATTAGGCCAATGAGCTCTTCCTCTAGAGAGACCTTGTATTCAGGGATGTTTAACATGTGCATCCAACTCCTGTCCGATCTGTCTTTTCCAAAGTCTTCCCATTTCTTTTGAGTTCTCATAGCATGTCTCAAGGCTGTCATCCAAGCAATGTGTCTATAAACAAGCCTTTTTCTAATCTTGGTTAATTCAAGATCTGTTTTGACATTTTTAGCATGTTTGTTAGAAATCATGTCTCTGGTTTTCATGCCCCATGTTCTTGATGTATTCACAATCCCTCCCCAGATTTTTCGTGCTTCCCAAATGCGATCATAAGAAGCATTGTTTCTGAAACCAACGATAAATGCAACAGCAGTTCCAATTACGGCTAAAGGGGCCCATGGGATTCGTAGAAAATAATAGCCTAAAAATTCATAAAACAGGCCGATTACAAAGGCGTAACCAATAAATTTTAATGTTGCGAACCTTGTCCATAAAAACATTTCAAGATTCGAATACCGAGATTTAATTAACATAGAGTTTTCTTTTTTAGAGCGATCTAAAATAGATAAAGACTTGGTAAACTTTCTGAGTATTTAGATTTAGCTATTGAGGGTGCTTCGCCTTGTCGGAAGCCATTTTAAAACCTAACTTCTTGGAAGTACTTAGTTTTAAGTCGTTGCTAATACTGCGTATTTGGTCAACAGAAACGTATTGTACATCATTAAAATTGGGAGAAGTCAAGTCGAAATCGAGAGCGTAAATTATTGTTTTCTCAATAATGCCTCGCAGTGTTACTTCTGTTGCAATGTCCTCTGCTGGGTTATTGTACATAAAAGCAAACTGACGCTTTCCATCCACAAAAAAGTGTTTTTCGCGATTTATAAAAAGACGACCTAATAAATGGCCTACATCATTTGGACGGTTGTATCGGAGTGAATCCGCTAAAAAATTGTACATGCTAATCAAACCAAAGTAGCCATTTAAGGGCTCCTTTTTTATGTACGAATGTTGGTTGGTGAAATGGCTTTTATCGAATGTAAAAGTATTGGTATGCATGTGGAAGATTAAAGCATCGCCAGAAAAACGGATTTCAGCCTCGAGTTCACCATTATCGAAATACTCAACTACAACATTCTTATCTATTTTGCAAATGTTACTGTTAAGCTCATCTGCAATCGTTTTAAGCAAAGCCTTAAATTCTTTAAAGACGTCTTTAGTTTGCCGAAAAACCAGCTGTTTAGTGCTGGCTTTTCCTGCTAATAGATTTAGTATATCTTGATTACAAGCTGATTCTTTCAATTAGTAAGCTTTAGCAAACAGCACGCGCTGCTTGGATGGTTGCCCTGAAAATACACATTTTCCTTCTTCTTGTGGATTATCCATAGGAATGCATCTTATAGTTGCTTTTGTTTCCGATTTAATGCGCTCTTCAGTTTCGTTTGTGCCATCCCAATGAGCGTAAATAAAACCAGGCTTATTTTCAAGGGTGTCTTTAAACTCTTCCCAAGAATCTACAACGCGCGTGTTTTCTTCGGCAAATGTTTGAGATTTTGTTAAAAGATTAATTTGAATCTGTTCAAGCAGATGCTCAACTTTATTCGCCACGTCAGTTTGCTGTAAAAACTCTTTTTCTAAAGTGTCTCTTCTTGCCACTTCAACGGTTCCTTTTTCAAGATCCTTTGGTCCAATAGCAATTCTTACCGGAACACCTTTTAATTCGTATTCGTTGAATTTCCATCCTGGTTTATAAGTGTCTCTGTCGTCAAATTTCACAGAGATACCTTTTGCTCTCATTTCGGCTACCATCTTATTGGCTACCTCAGAAATTTGTGCCAGTTGTTCTTCACCTTTATATATAGGTACAATAACAACTTGTATTGGCGCTAGGTTGGGAGGTAATACTAAACCGTTATCATCAGAATGCGTCATGATCAATGCACCCATTAATCGAGTTGATACTCCCCAGCTTGTAGCCCAAACATGTTCTTGTTTTCCTTCTTTGGTTTGGAACTTAACGTCAAAGGCTTTTGCGAAATTTTGACCAAGAAAATGAGAAGTTCCCATTTGAAGTGCTTTTCCGTCTTGCATCAAACCTTCAATGCATAATGTATCATCAGCTCCCGCAAAACGCTCGCTTTCAGTTTTATGTCCTACAACAGTTGGAATAGCTAATACAGTTTTAGAGAATTCTTCATAAACTCTCACCATTTGATTAGTTTCAGCTATTGCTTCTGCCTTTGTTGCATGTGCCGTATGGCCTTCTTGCCATAAGAATTCAGCCGTACGTAAAAATAAACGCGTTCGCATTTCCCAGCGCACCACATTCGCCCACTGATTAACCAATATTGGTAAATCTCTGTAACTCTGAACCCATCCTTTATAAGTGTTCCAGATGATAGCTTCACTTGTTGGTCTTACAATAAGCTCTTCTTCTAGTTTGGCCTTTGGGTCAACTCTTAATTTACCTTCATTGTCAGGATCGGTTTCGAGTCTATAATGTGTGACAACAGCGCACTCTTTTGCAAAACCTTCTGCATTTTTTTCTTCCGCCTCAAAAAGACTTTTAGGAACAAAAAGAGGGAAGTATGCATTTTCATGCCCAGTTTCCTTGAATCTTTTGTCTAATTCGGCTTGCATTTTTTCCCAAATAGCATAGCCATATGGTTTAATTACCATGCAGCCTCTAACACCCGAGTTCTCGGCTAAGTCGGCCTTAACTACTAGTTCGTTATACCATTTAGAATAATCTTCTTCACGTGTTGTGAGCTTTTTAGCCATGTGTAAATATTTTTGGTACGGAAATTGCTAATTTTAATGGTCGGCAAATGTAAGACTTTTGCCATCTTAAAATAGGTGAGATATGAAAAAGCAACACATAATAATCATAGCGTTTAGCGCGGTTTTAGCTTCCTGTTCTACAGGAAATGAAATCACTTCAAACTACTTTGATGATGGTATATATTTCGATCCATCATACAGGATTGACCCATATGTAGCAGAGGAGACTGAAGAATACATTGATTCTGATGTTCTTCCTGATTATGCATACAGCGAAAGTTTTGATTATTACGATCCAAATATGGTGAGTGCCACTCAATCTAATCAATCTTACGCAAACTATAATAATGGTGGCGGTTCAGGCTGGTTTTTTAGCCCGTCTTTTTTCTTTAGAATGAGCTTTGGGAACTCGTTTTACAATCCTTATAGAAATTCATATTACAATCCATACGATTACGGTTATGGCGGTTATCCTGGGTATGGATATCCAGGCTATGGTTACGGATACGGCTATCCAGGTTATGGTTATCCAGGCTATGGCTATGGTTCCCCGGGCTACGGATACCCGGGCTATTGTCCATCTGGTGGATCAGGATCAAGTAACACTAACAATTGGACAGGCAATTCAATCACTTCAGATTGGG
>Ga0102813_1000222_pt1 | contig 26762 bp, 25 predicted proteins | sample ColrivemetaGS725_FD_84512 | JGI IMG/M metagenome (GOLD analysis project Ga0102813, IMG submission 84512) | Estuarine microbial communities from the Columbia River estuary - Flood tide ETM metaG S.725 | ecosystem: Environmental > Aquatic > Marine > Intertidal zone > Estuary | place: USA: Columbia...
AAGGTTCGGAGCGAAGTATGTGTTGTATCACCCAAAGGCAAATACTATAATTCGCTACGTGCTTATTGCGATAATCTCGGTAGCCGTGTTTCGTATATTTTATCCTATGTTAGCTAACTAAACCCACAAAATATTTCCCCTTCATCGCATGGCAAAAGAAGATTGGTTTAAGTCTTGGTTTGATACATCGTACTACCATATGCTCTACGAACATAGAGACAGTACGGATGCCCAAATATTCATGGATGTCTTAATCAATCATCTAAAATTAAACAAAGGCGATAGAGTTCTAGACTTGGCATGCGGCCGAGGGAGACATGCACTTTACTTGCATAAAAAGGGCTTTGATGTAAAGGGGATAGATTTATCTAAAAGGAACATTGCTTTTGCGCGTCAACATATCCCTTCTGTAGATTTTGAAATCAAAGATATGCGTGAAAATTTTGGTGATGCTGAGTTTGATTACATCTTCAACCTGTTCACAAGTTTCGGCTATTTTGATATTCGCCAACAGCATCTAGAAGCCGTTAAGAACATGGCTTTGGCTTTAAAACCGAATGGTGTTTTGGTTTTGGATTTTATGAATGCGCACAAAGTGCACAGAGGTTTGGTGGAAGATGAATTAATAGACTCTGATAACGTAAGTTTTAGAGTGAAGCGTTACGTAGAAGATGAAAAAATTGTGAAAGAGATCTTTGTGAAAGAAGATGAGAAAGAGCTCAGGTATTTTGAAAAAGTAGCCTTATTGACATTACAAGATTTTGAAGGTTTGTTTGAACAAGCGAAGTTAAAAGTGATAAAGACATTTGGAGATTTTAATCTCAACCCCTAGTCAGAGGAGCAGTCTGATAGACTTATTTTAATGGCACAACGCGCATAATGGAAATTCTTTTATTGATATCAAGCGTTGTTATTGGAGCTGCTATTGCTAGCTTTTCGGGCTTGAGCCAAAATAACATGTGGTTTAAATGGGTATTAGCATTCAGTGGCGCTTATCTCTTTGGGGTTACCATAAGCCATATTCTGCCAGAGGCCTTTCAAGATGGAATGACGCATACTGTGGCTGCAAGTATTCTTGGTGGATTTTTAGTGCAGTATTTTTTAGATTTCTTTTCAGGAGGTATAGAGCACGGGCACTTTCATGCGCATGGCAAAAAACTGCCGATTGGCTTATTACTCGGTCTGTTTATCCATTCTTTTATTGAAGGGATTCCAGCGAGCGTTGATCATCACCATCATCATCAGGACAGTATTCTCTGGGCGATTATCATACATAAGATTCCAATCAGCATCGTGTTGTTCATTCTTTTAAAAGAGCTTCAAACGAGCACAAAGACATTGTTTTTAATTCTTGGTCTTTTTGCTCTAACAGGACCTTTAGGGTTTTGGTTAGGCGATTCTACCGCATTCTTTCAAGACAATTCTAAAGAGCTAATGGGATTTACAGCCGGTATCTTTTTACATGTGTCAACCACAATAATTTTTGAAAGTGAAAAGCAGCATACACTCAACATCAAGAAAATGATTGCTGTGATCTTGGGTTTTATTATTGCGTACTCGAGTACGGTGTTTTAGAACGAAATGAAATATTAAGGCATAAAAAAAGGCTACCAAATTGGCAGCCTTTTTATTTTCTATTTCTGTGATTTTAGAACAATCCTTCAATATTTCCGCTTGCATCTACATCAATGCGTTCCGAAGATGGAGTAGCGGGTAGCCCAGGCATTCTTAAAATGTTTCCTGCAATAGGCACGATGAATCCGACGCCAGCGGCAACTTCAAATTCACGTATGTTAATTTTAAAACCTGTTGGTCGGCCTCTTAATGACTCATCATCTGATAAAGATTTTTGTGTCTTTGCCATACAAATAGTGAACTTGTCATATCCTAATTCCGCAAAGCGCTTCATTTGTCTTTTTGCTTTAGGAGCGAAATTCACTCCATCAGCGCCATAGATGTTTGTCGCAATTTTATTGATTTTAGATTCAATTGTTTCATCTAATTCATACGTAGGTTTAAATGGTCCTTTGCAACTTGCAGCGGCCTCAACTACATATTCTGCTAATTCTGTGCAACCTGCACCACCATCAGCCCAGCCTTGTGAGATAGCGGCTTTAACACCAAGCTTAGCACAACACTCTTTAATTAAATTTAATTCAGCATCTGTATCTGTCGCGAAAGCATTTATGCTCACCACAACAGGTAATCCAAACGATTGCATATTTTCGATGTGTTTTTCCAAGTTTGGAATTCCACCAGAAAGTGCATCAAGATTTTCAGTTGTTAGTTCTTTTAAATCTGCACCACCGTGATATTTCAAGGCTCTAACTGTCGCAACAATTACCACTGCTTTTGGAGAGAATCCTGCGGCTCTAGACTTGATGTTTAAGAATTTCTCTGCGCCAAGGTCAGCGCCAAATCCAGCTTCCGTAACAACGTAATCTGAAAGCGACATACCCATTTTAGTAGCCGTAATCGTGTTTGTTCCTTGGGCGATGTTCGCAAAAGGCCCACCGTGAATAATAGCAGGGTTCTGCTCTAACGTCTGAACCAAGTTAGGCTTGATTGCATCTTTCATTAATGCTGCCATTGCGCCTTCAGCAACAATGTCTTTCGCGAAAACTGGCGTCTTATCCATTTTATCGCCTACGTAAATTCTAGAGAACCTGTCTTTTAAATCTTCGAGGTCTTTACTCATACAAAGAATGGCCATTACTTCAGAAGCTGCCGTAATGTTGAATCCATCTTGACGAGGAATGCCGCCTGTCAATCCGCCAAGGCCAATAGTGATGTTACGAAGTGCGCGGTCATTCATGTCCATCACACGTTTCCACATAACCGTTCTGGCGTCTAAACCAACGTTTCGTGTTTTGCTTTGTAGGTTGTTATCTATAAGTGCAGCTAATAAATTGTTGGCTTTTTCAACGGCACTAAAGTCTCCTGTAAAGTGAAGGTTAATGTCTTCCATCGGAATAACCTGGCTATAACCGCCACCGGCAGCACCACCTTTAATTCCAAATACTGGACCTAAAGAAGGTTCACGCAAAACAACCATAGATTGCTTTCCGATTTTATTCAAACCATCACTCAATCCAATTGAAGTAGTTGTTTTTCCTTCCCCAGCCGGGGTAGGAGATATAGCTGTAACCAGAATTAAATTCGACTCGCTAATTTTGTCTTCGTTAAGCAGATCTAATGGTAATTTAGCTTTGTATTTACCGTAGTACTCTAAATTGTCTTCTGAAATATTCGCCTTGGTGGCGATGTTTTTAATATGCGTAGGCTCAACGCTTTTAGCAATATCTAAATCTGTCATAGTTAAGAAAAATTAGGAAGTGGGAATTTACAAAGATTTCGATAGGTTGAACTCCCATTTTAATTGATAAAAATCATCTATTGACCTATAGATATTCGAGATATTTGAAAGCTATTATTGAGGCTGTTAAAATTATATTTGCAGCTCAAAAATTTAGAATTTTAATAACAATAAAAAATAGATTATGGCAGTATTAGTTGGAAAAGAAGCGCCAGGTTTTAGCGCAGCAGCAGTAACAAACGGAGGAACTATCGTAGAAGATTTTACGCTTGAGCAATTCAGAGGTAAATATGTGGTTCTTTTCTTTTACCCAAAAGATTTCACATTTGTTTGCCCAACTGAGTTACACGCATTTCAAGAAAGATTGGAAGATTTTAAAGCGCGTAATGTAGAAGTTGTTGCTGTTTCTACAGATACGGAGCAATCGCACTGGGGATGGTTGCAAATGGAAAAGAAAGATGGTGGTATTAAAGGTATTACTTACCCAATCGTTGCAGATACTAACAAGACTATTTCTTACAACTACGATGTACTTGCAGGAAACTGGTATTGGGATGATAATGAGCAAATGCAAGCTGAAGGTGACTTAGTTGCTTACAGAGGTTTGTTCTTAATCGATAAAGAAGGTTTAGTACGTCACCAATTGGTAAACGATTTGCCACTGGGTAGAAACGTAGACGAAGCTATCAGAGTAGTGGACGCTTTACAATTCAACGAAGAGAATGGTGAGGTTTGTCCAGCGAACTGGGTAAAAGGTAGTGAGGGTATGAATGCATCGCACGAAGGTGTTGCAGATTACTTAGCAGCAAACTAAGACTAGTTTTAAAATAGATGAAAAGCCGCCCAATTGGGCGGCTTTTTTTGTGGGCGAAAAGAGCTTGATTCGAAATCATAGAGATTTATGATCAGCACGCAATTGACAAAAATTTTGCATTTATTTGAAGAACTTCAATCCCGAAGTGATTTATAGGCCATTTACATGGATAAAATTAAAGATGTTTTCGAACTACAATCAAGACATTATCTTGAAGAAGCAAGCGCACCAATTGCCCGAAGGTTAGATAAACTGAAGCGACTTGAGAAAAGCATTTATAAGCATAGAGATGAAATTAAAGAGGCGCTTTATAGTGATCATAAAAAGACTGCGGTAGAATCTGATCTGATCGATATAATGCCTGTTTTAAGAGAGCTTCGATTTGCTAAGAAAAATATTTACAAATGGTGCGCTGATAAAAATGTTTCAACGCCATTACTTCTTTTAGGCTCCTCTTCATATGTGCGCTACGAATCAAAGGGTGTAGTTTTAATAATATCACCTTGGAATTTCCCAATCAACTTGACATTCAACCCGCTCATTTCTGCTATTGCTGCTGGTAATTGTATTATTGTCAAGCCATCAGAAGATGTTCCAAATACGGTAAAAGTTATCAGTAAAATAATTAAAGAGTGTTTTGAAGAGAGAGAAGTCACGCTTATTGAAGGAGGAGTAGAAGAGTCGAAGGCTTTATTGAAACTTCCATTTCACCATATCTTCTTTACGGGAAGTCCAAATATTGGTAAAATAGTAATGAAACAGGCGGCAGAGCATTTGACTTCAGTTACCCTAGAGCTAGGGGGGAAGTCACCCGCTATAGTTGACAAAACAGCCAATTTAAAAGAGACAGCACGAAGGTTGTTGTTGGTTAAATACTTGATAAATGGTCAGATTTGTATCGCTCCAGATTATGTGCTTGTGCATGAAGAAGTTTCTGAAAAGTTTGCAAAAATCTTACAGGAAGTAACGCGTTTATTTATTGGCGATAATGCTCAAACCAGTGAAAATTATTCTAGAATAATAAACCACACTCAGCATACAAGAATGAAAGAGCTGTTGGCCGATTCTCGAGCAAAGGGTGATGTAATTATTGAAGGTGGGAATTCAGAGGACGATGACAACTTTATTGAGCCGACTATCATTCTTTCTAAGAGCAATGACTCTAGAATATTGAAGGAAGAAATATTTGGGCCCATTCTTCCTTTGAAAACATTTAAAGAGGACAGCGAGGTACTTGAATTCATTCAAGGATTTAAACGACCATTAGCTATTTACATTTTCAGTAAAAGGAAAAAACAAATTGAAGACATCTTAAAAAACACACGCAGTGGAGCAACGGTAATCAATGCTGCAGGCTTGCACCATTACAATGAAGAACTGCCCTTTGGTGGTGTCAATAATTCAGGTATCGGAAAGAGTCATGGCTATTGGGGGTTTCAAGAATTTTCAAATCCTCGCGCGATTGTCAAAACTAATTTTGTCTTTAACAACATCCAATTGCTAATGCCACCTTACACTAATGCCAAAAAATGGATAGTAGATTTTGCGATAAAGTACTTGTAAAGTCATTGGGCCTGATTAAGCCCAAGGGTTGTCATCATCATCGTAATGCTCCTCTTCTTCATCATCAAAAGCGTCTCCAAAAATGTTGGCTTTAGGGGCTTTTCCAGAAAAATCTTTTTCGGGAGCAGACTCGGGAGTAGCGCCATAATTAAATGTGCAACGCGGGTATTCATCGTCTAATTCAACATCAACTTCAGAAATAAACTCAACATAAAACGTCCACATGTTTAAGAAATCGTAGACGTAAATAAGATTCGGGTTATTTGCATTAAGAATGTTTCCAGCTTGAATATTGCGCATTTCAGTTAAAGCTTCTTTGCTCATGCCCATATCCATAAATGGAACTTCATTGCCTTGATTCCATTCTTTGTCAGACTTATAAAAGGAAGCCATTTCACCCGGATTGATGGCAAAGACCTTAACGATACAGTGGTGTAGTTCCTCTAGATTTTGCTCAGGTTTAATTTCGATGTCTCTAAAAACATCTTCCTTAACATCTAAAATCACTCTTAATTTTAACGCAGTATTCATGGCTATTTAACCTTTAATCCAATTTCGTTTCCTTTTTTCAACATGTATGCCTTGGCTTCTTCAAAGTCGTTGCTAATCTTACCATCTAGAATGGCTTCTTTAATTGACGATTTAATTCTACCAATTTCAGGTCCAGGTGTCAATTCAAAGGTTTCCATAATAAACTCGCCAGAAATTGGCGGTTGAAAATTCCGAACCTTGTCTTTCTCTTCTACTTGCGCGAATTTTTCTCGAACAATTTTAAAGTTGTTGAGATAGCGCTTTTTGCGCTTTGCGTTTTTGGTAGTGATATCCGCTTCGCACAATTTCATCAAATCTTCTAAGTCGTCTCCTGCATCAAATAGCAATCGCCTAACAGCGGAGTCCGTAACACCTTCATCGATTAAAGAAATTGGTCTCGAACTCAAACGAATCATTTTTTGAACGAAGTCCTTTTTTTCATTCAACGGAAGTTTGAGTTTTTTGAAAATACCATGCGCCATTTTAGAACCTAAAAATTCATGGCCATGAAATGTCCACCCTGTACCTTTTACAAAACGTTTGGTTTTAGGTTTGGCAATGTCATGCAATAAACCAGCCCAGCGCAACCAGAGGTTATCTGAGTTAACGCAAATATTATCTACTACTTCAAGTGTGTGGTGAAAGTTGTCTTTGTGCAGCTGCCCTTCAATTTCTTCAACACCATGCAGCCTCGTTAAGTCTGGCATTATAATATCGAGAAGACCACTGTCATAAAGCAAGTTAAAACCAATAGAAGGCTTTGGAGAAGCAAGTATTTTATTCAATTCCTCGGCAGTACGCTCTTTAGAAATAATATGTATACGCTCCTTATTTGATTTTATAGCATCAAACGAAGGTTGGTCAATTTTGAATTCCAATTGGGTCGCAAAACGAATGGCACGCATCATTCTCAATGGATCATCAGAATAGGTCACATTCGGTTCAAGCGGAGTGCGAATGAGTTCGTTTTTCAAATCTTTCAATCCATTAAATGGATCTAAAAGTTCGCCCCAACTTTCTTTATTAATGCTTAGTGCAAGTGCGTTAATTGTAAAGTCCCTGCGGTTTTGGTCATCCTCAAGCGTTCCATTTTCGACAGAAGGATTTCTTGAATCTTCCGTGTACGATTCTTTGCGCGCGCCAACGAATTCTAGATCATTGCCATTAAAAACGATTTGAGCTGTGCCGTATCTTTTAAAAATATTGATTTTGCAATTCTTGGGTAAATATTCAGCAGTTTTTTTGGCTAATTCTATTCCTGAACCAACGGCTACAAAATCTAAATCTTTGAACTTACTACGAGACAAGAAACAATCACGCACGTAGCCTCCAATGACAAAAGCTGGCATTCCTAAATCGTCAGCTGCTTTGCCAACAATTTTAAAAATGTCATTCTCTAAGTATTCGGCTACTTTCATGCTGTAAATATTCCGTTAGGATAGGCCTTACTGGTGTAAACACCAATGAGCATTATGGCCATCAATGCAATATAAATATAGATATGTAGTTTTTTTAAAGTTCTTTTTATGTCGAGCATAGCTTCGTTTTTGTCATCCAAATCAATTGGGAAAAACATTGGGAACAACATGATGGCTTGGTTTCTTAGCTTTTTATCTCTATCCAACTTTAAAGACAAACTCCACGCTTCAAAAAGATCTCTTCTTTTGAGACTGTTTTGCAGTCTTAAATATTGATATTGATAAGCAATCTTTAATGCGTATAAGGCAAGTATAATTAGAATACTTGCTATGGCTCCAAAGATTAAAAAAAACTTTACCACGCTTAATTTTTTAGGGTCGCAAAATTAAGATTCCTTTAGGTCTTTACAACCTCGATTTTAGAATAGATTACCGAAATGTATTGTAAATGTTTTTCCAGTTTTTGAGTATTTCAGTGTCCTGGAATTTTTGAGCAAACACATGGCCTTTTTCGGCCATTTCATTTTGCTTTTTAGTGTTGGTGTATAGTTCTGCGATTTCATCAGACCAAGCTTGGACATCATGAAATGGCAAGTAAATAGAATCAGGTCCTCCCGCTTCACTAAAGCAACTTTCCGTTGAAGTGACGACCGGTGTTTTGCTAAAGAGTGCTTCAATGATTGGAATTCCGAAGCCCTCAAACTGAGATGCGTAAGCAAAAATAGAAGCCAATTGATATATGCCCGCTAATTCCGCCATAGTGACGTCCTTCAAAAAGAAAACGCGATTCTCCATCTGATTTTTAGAAACAAATACTCGAATCTCTTTTGCATATTTAGTTTCTCTGCCTACAATGACTAAATTAATGTCTGCTTTGTCTTTGATTGCTTTCACAATCGTTAAAAGGTTTTTTCGAGGTTCTATAGTACCTACAGAAAGAATGTATTTTTCTGGAAGTTGAAATTTTTGACGCAGTTGCTCTTTGCTTTCCGAAGATGAATTATCTTTAAAAGCAGCATGGCAGCCTTGGTAAATGACTTTTATTTGGTCTTCTGGGATTTGATAAAAATCAATCAGATCGTTTTTTGTTTGCTCGCTAATGGCAACAACAACATCTGCATTTTGAGCAGCAGACTTAAATTTTTGTCTGTAAATTTTCCTGTCTATCGGCTTGTACCATTCAGGGAAACGTTCAAAAATTAAATCATGAATTGTAACGATAGACTTAACACAACCTAATCTGTTGGGTAATTCATTACTTAACCCATGGTAAACAGAAAGTTTTTCTTTTTGCGCGAGCTTTCCGATTTCAAGGCTGCGCCATGCAGATCTGAAATTGTTCCACAGCCCTTTAGGTAAAACTTCGACAGAGTTTAACGAATTATAGTTAAAACTGTGTTTTCCGCTCTTTGGGTTAAACAAAATGAACGAATCATCATTCATTCCGTGACTTAAAATACGAATGAGGTCTCGACTGTAATTTCCTAATCCGGAATTATTGTGAAACGCTCGTTTTGCATCAAAGCCAATTTTCATTATTTGGGTTTAACGAATTCTACGATTTTATTTACCACATCTTTGTTGGCTAAGATTCGTGTGTGTCCGAAGCCGGACGTTTTAAAAAGTTCAGGATTTTTAAATGCGGCAGAGATATCTTCGGCATTGCTGATGTTACATTCCTTATCCTCTTCATCATGAATAATTAGGGAACTGCCATCAAATTCTTTTGCTAAGCGGACTACTCCGTATTTTTCATAGTCTTTATGATAATTCACTTCGAGATGCTTGAAAAGATATTCTTCAACTTTGCTGTTTAAACTAAATTTTTTCACAAAATCTTTAATACTTCCTGTGGTCGTTGCATGTGATCCAATCAGTACAACTTTTTCTACTTCAACGCCTAAGTTTAAAGAGTTCATTAAAGCTGTTCCGCCAAGAGAATGACCAACGATACAATCGAATGGGCCATAAAGCCTGCTGATTTGCTCAATACAGGTGGCGAATTCGAGCATGTGGGTGCGTTTATCATTTGAGGTGCCATGTGCAGGAGCCGTGAAACTGATGTATGGAATTCCTGCTTTTTTTAACCCTTCTCCAATATGTAAAAATTGAGAAGCTCTACCTGACCATCCATGAACGAGTAATACTTTAAATGGAGGTGCTCCGCCCAAATAAATAGTGATTCGTTTTTCATCTACCAGTTCTCTATAAATGGGTAAATCTCTTTTGTAATCAAATTCTTCTTCAGTGGTAGGGAAACTAAATGGTGTATAAAACAACTCGAGCGCCATTTTATAGGCCAAACTCGGTAAAAACTTTTGCGCAATATTTAAACCCTTGAGCTTATATGAGGGGATGTTTTGTTTGTTATCCATGGGAATTCTGAACTACTCAAAGCAAAGGAAAAATTGGTAGCACAGCAAGAAATACATGTTTTTTTAATAACAGATATTCGAATCTTCGTATCTGATTTGTTCTATTGCGAGAGTTGCTGCTTCAAAATGGGTTTAATAGAATAATATTCTAGAATGTTATAAATTCTTCAAACTTTGATCTTTTTAATAGATGTTTTTAATCAAAAACTTTACCTGATTATAAATACATTCATCACCGATGCTTTTGCCCTCTAAACATTTATACAACGGAGCCTCTGTGGAGATGCCAATAAATAGATTGTTGTCATATTCGAATGGTGGAATAGAAGTAGCGATAATTAAAAAGACTTTTTCAGTTTCAATTATGGCACCTAACTCTACACGAGATGTTGGCTCAAATTTTAGCCGTTTAATTACATCTAGCTTTTTTCCATGCAGGTGGATTTGAGAATCTAATTTATGTGTCAATTCTATCCGTACATTTAGTTGAGACTGGTCCCCTAAGTCTATGATTTGATCGCAAGCGCGAGAATTTCCGGACAGATATTCTGCGTAGTTAATTTCACTTTTCTAAACTTGAACTAATTCCTTTTGAATTAGAAACTTTTTGATGTCTTGTTTATTCACTGTGTGTTGAGTTGCGAAATCTACTTTTCTTCAACATATTTTAACTTGCATTTAGAACACATATTGTAGCCATCATGTTTTGTAAGAGAAATATCTAATAGATGTTTGTCGGCATAGTCTTGAATCCAACCTCTCTCATCATCAGCCTGGTTAATATTCAGACCATGATTTTTTACAGCGGTATAAAACTTTCCTCCGTATTCCTGTTTTCCCCAGCAGTTTGGGCAGATTCCCTCTGGAGCCTTGTCTGTTTCTTTTTTACTTTTTGATAAGAATTTTAGGATGTTATCTGCTAAGCTCATACTGATTCGATTTAAGAAAGTAATATAAAAGCTGAAAATAGAATTTAAATTAAAGTAATTTCTTTTGGTTATTATGAATATTTAGCCATTCCATAACAGGTTAAAAATGATAAAACCAGAAGTGAAGTGCGGGAAACTAAAAATAAAGTCTGGAAAAAAAATAACCTCGACAAAGCTGTCGAGGTTAGTGACCCCCCAGGGGCTCGAACCCTGGACCCTCTCCTTAAAAGGGAGATGCTCTACCAACTGAGCTAGGAGGTCAATATTTTATTGCGGTAAAACCGCTTGGTTGTGCCCAGAACAGGACTTGAACCTGCACGCCCTTGCGAGCACGGCCCCCTCAAGGCCGCGTGTCTACCAATTTCACCATCTGGGCGAATAAAAAAGGGAAGTATTACCTTCCCTTTAAGTGACCCCCCAGGGGCTCGAACCCTGGACCCTCTCCTTAAAAGGGAGATGCTCTACCAACTGAGCTAGGAGGTCAAAAGCTTTATCGCTAAAGCGGCTGCAAATATAAATGGATTATTTAGCTCTGCAAGACCATTTTCTATAAAAAAGTTCAACTTTTTCTGAGGTATTGAAAACTAATATTTTAACAATAAAATTGCATTTGAAAACCTAGTTTTGTCGTCATGAAAATAGCTATAGTTGGGTATATGGCAAGTGGTAAATCCCTTGTAGGGAAAAGCCTTGCGGAGGATTTAGGTGTTCCCTTTGTAGATTTAGATCAAGAAATTGAAAAGGCAACAGGGCAAACCTTATCTGAATTACTGCCGATTAAAAATGGCTTGCATTTTAGAAAGATTGAACGAGAAGTGTTGCTGCGTATTTTAGAGCAGCCAAAATTTGTGCTTTCCTGTGGAGGTGGAACGCCATGTTACTACAATAATATGGAAGAAATCAACGGAAAAACACATTCATTTTACCTGCAGGAAACGCCAAAGACTTTGGCAGATAGATTACAATCTGAAAAGCAGAATAGACCCTTGGTTGCATCGACAGAAGATAAAGACTTATTTGAGTTTGTAGCAAAGCATTTATTTGAAAGAAGACCATTTTACGAAATGGCCAATCACAGCGTAAGGGGAGAAGATAAAATAGAACAAATAATAAGAATTCTAAAAGGAGAGCAAGAATGAATGCAGTTTTAAATAATATTCTTGAGCGAAGAACAATAAAGCCAGACCGATATACAGGAAATACGGTTGACGATAAATTAATCGAAGAGATGTTGTTAGCGGCACACTGGGCGCCTACGCATGGCAATACTGAGCCATGGCAGTTTAAAGTGTTTACAGGCGATGGTAGGCATGTTTTGTTTGATTTCCTTAAACAATGGCATTTAGATATTGGCGACAACGAAATAAAAATCGAAAAGACGCGGAAGCGCATATTTCAAACGTCTCATATTATCTCTCTTGGGATGAAGCGTGGTGATAATCCGAAAATTCCAGAAATAGAAGAACTTTTGGCGGTAGGTGCTTCGGTTCAGAATATGTGGCTAGTGGCTCACGCCAATGGATTGGGTGCGTATTGGAGTTCTGGGGCAAGAGCGTTTCAAGATAGAATGCGCAATTTTTTAGGTCTTAGTGAAGGCGATAAATCCTTAGGCTTTTTATATGTCGGGGAGAAAGCAACTGCTGATAGGACTGGACATCGTTTAACTACTATTGAAGATAAAGTGGAATGGGTGAGAGATTAACTCAAATAAACTCCACCTTTTTTACCAAACTCTACATCTACGTTTTCTTGAAGTGAAGTGGAGAGCGAAAGTCCCTTAACGTCTGCTTTTACCGGAAACCGTTTGTGATTTCTGTCCACTAAAACTGCAGTGGTTAATTTTTTCAGCTTAAACTGAAGAAAGTAGTTTGCGCCATAAATCAATGTTTTCCCAGAATTTAGAACGTCATCCGTCAGAACAACAACTTTATCAGTTAAATCTTTGTTGTTGGGTTCGATTGAAACAGGGCTTGTCAGAGGCTTGCGTTTGTCTACCAAGACCTTTAGCACATCAACTTTCAGGTCAGAGTTTTTGCTCAATAACTTGGCTATTTCTTTGGCTAAAACAAACCCTCTTTCTGCAATTCCGGCAACAGTAATTTCTGATTCGTTAATGTTCTGCTCATGAATTTGCCACGCAATGCGCTGAACTTTTTGATCAATTTGAAGTGGAGTTAAAATCTGAGTACGTGACATGCAAAATTCGTTTCAACAAATATAAAATCTAAGCTTCTTCTTTTTCTAAAATGAAGAAAACTTCATTGCCCTGTCTTGGCGGTATGGAGTTGTAGCACTCTTCAAGAGATTTTATCTGGAAGTGTTTTGTAAAACGATTTCTGTATTCTTCTTCAGATCCGCCATATGGTGGCCCTTTTTCCGTTAACGGGAATTTAAAAAGGACGCCAGCTAGTTTTCCTTTTGGATTAATTATTTGAGACATATGCTTTGCATAAGAGTCTCTTAAGTCAGGATTTAAGGCGCAGAAGAACGTCTGTTCAATAATTAAGTCAAAGGCCTCTTTAATTTCAAAAAAATCACCCACGATAAATTGATCTTCAGGAAAACCTGAAACACGTTTAAAAAAATTGTCTGCCGCAGTTTGTGCAAAATCTGCTACATACACATTTTTGAACCCCAAGTTAAACATGTACTCGGCATCGTAAGCGTGGCCTGCTCCTGGGAAAAGTACTTTTATATCCTTGTCAGTGAGTTGATTGATGTACTCTACAAGTGGTCTTGAAGGTTCGCCAATATCCCAGCCCGTTTGACTTTCGTTGTATCTGTTGTTCCAATATTCTGCGTTGAGCATCGTTGCTGTGTTTTTAGGTAAATGCCTTTTTAATGGAGTAGAAAGCTTCCTGAACTTTCGCTAATGGGGACGCGAAATTAAAGCGCACAAACTGATCGTGCTTTCCGCTTTTGTCGAACCAATCGCCATGGGCTAAACCTAGCTTGGCTTCTTTTATGAGTTTATGTTTTAACGCTTCTGTAGTCAACCCAAAATCGGAAAAATCTAACCAGATTTGATACGTGGCCTGAAGCGGTGTGACTCTTATCTGTGGAAGTTCTTCTGCTATGAAATCATTTATCCAAGTGACGATGGTTTCTAAATATGCAACAAGTTCATCTTTCCATTCGCCACCTTTGTTGTAAGCAGCTATTGTGGCAAAGGTGGTAAATGCACTTCCGTGATCGAGGAACATTCCCGTCACAACACTCTTTACTTTATCAAAATTTGAGGGATCTGGCACATAAATAAACCCGTTGGAAATACTTTGCATACCGAAAGTCTTTGCAGTAGAACCTAAGAGAGCAAAATGATTTTCCGCGTTAAGCGACATTAAACTGCAAAAACTATGGCCGCTGTAAACAATATCTGCATGTATTTCATCGCTAATAATTTTTATACCGTATTGATCGGCTAAGTCAAGAACACGTTGGAGTTCTTCCTTTTTCCATACGCGGCCAATAGGGTTGTGAGGGTTGCAGAGAATCATCAGTTTTACTTCGCCTGATTTAAACTTTGTTTCCAAATCATCCAAATCCATGGAGTAAGTGCCATTTGTGTTTACAAGTGGATTCTCGATAATTCGTCTGTCGACATTATGAATTACCGCTCGAAATTGATGGTAGACCGGCGTTTGAATGAGTATGCCATCTTGCGGATTAGAAAACTGTTTTATGAGTATTGCAATGGCTGCAAGCACATTTGGTACTTGCAAAAAACTATTTGGGTTTAGAGTTAGCTGATGTCTTTCTTTAAACCAATTACTGATGGATAAGTTGAGTTCTGTGGTTGAAAATTCGTAAGCAAAAACTCCTCTGTCAACCAATCTGTGCAGCTCATCTGTTATCGGTTGAGCAATTTCAAAATCCATGTCAGCAATCCAAAAAGAAGTAATATCCGATGTGCCAAAAAAGTTTTCGGAGACTGTTTTATTTTGCTTTACAAAACTGTTCTGCATGTGTTCGTTCGAAGAGTCAAAATTGCTCATAAGCTAGTAGTCTTACTTTTTTAGTCTTTTAGTTTCAGTAACACTACATTTTCTATGTGGTGGGTATGAGGGAACATATCTACAGCACATGATTTTTCGACAGTGTATTTGTCTTTCATGAGCTCAATATCTCGTGCTTGCGTGGCTGAATTACAGCTCACGTATACAATTTTAGGTGGGCTCAACTTTAACAATTGCTCTACCACTTTTTTGTGCATACCGTCTCTCGGAGGGTCTGTGAATACAACATCAGGTTGTCCATGTTCGGCTATAAAATCATCATTGAATACATCCTTCATGTCACCCACAACAAAATCAGCATTGTCAATCTGATTGACTTCTGCGTTAAGTTTAGCATCGGCAATAGCCTCTGGAACAGATTCTACACCTACTATTTTTTTGGCCTGTTGAGCGAGAAATAAGGCTATCGTGCCTGTTCCTGTATATAAATCAAATACCAAATCTTGATCTGTTACTTCACCAAAATCTAAAGCCTTTTTGTAAAGTGTAAATGCCTGTGCAGGATTTGTTTGATAGAAAGATTTTGGTCCAACTCTAAACTTTAGCGTTTGGTCGCCATAATAAGAAGACATGATTTCATTAATGTGATCTTCACCTTTAAAGACGAGTACGTCTTGATCGTAAATGGTGTCGTTTCCTTTTTTGTTGATTACATAGAGGAGAGATGTTACTTCAGGAAACTTATCTGCGATATGGTCTAAAAGTGATTCTGTCCATTTTGGTTGGTCTTCAAAAAACTGAAGCAATACCATGATTTCACCTGAAAGGCTAGTGCGAATCATTAAGGTTCGTAAGAACCCATGTTGTTCTCTTGGGTCGAAAAATGAAATGTCGTTTTCTATTGCAAAGGCGTAAATCGTTTTTCGAATTTCATCGGATGGCGCATGTTGTAAGTGACATTCATCTAAGTGTAAAACCTTGTCCCAAGCTCCGGCAATATGCAGTCCTAAACCATTGCGACTGTCAATCTCTTCGTCACTTTTTATTTGTTCTTCGGTTAACCATTTTTTAGAGCTAAACGAAAATTCCATTTTGTTTCTGTAATTGTAAATATTTTCAGAACCTAATATGTCTTCTGTTAAGGTTGGTTCAGTCTTTCCAATAAACTTGAGATTATTAGAGACTTCTTTTTGTTTAAAAAAGAGTTGTTGGTTGTAATCCATTTGTTGCCATTTACAACCACCGCAATCGCCAAAATGTTTACAAACCGGTTCAACACGTTTATCAGAAAAAGAAGAGATGTTGGTGGTTTTGCCTTCCATGTAGGCCTTTTTCTTTTTGGTTACACGCACGTCAACCGTGTCTCCAGGAATGGCGCCTGTCACAAGAACTATTTGGCCTTCCTCGGTTTTACCTACAGCTTTACCTTTGCCGCCTGCATCAAATAGATGAATATTTTCCAGCGTAAGCTGAACTCTTTTTCTACCTCTTCTTCCCATGGGGCGAAAGTAAAAAACCAACGCATAAAAAAAGGCATTCATTGGAATGCCTTTTCCTTATTATTTTAAATTACAATTACTGAATTGCAACTTTTCTCGTACTTGTTTTTCCGTTGCTGCTTACTTTAACTAAATAGACCGCTGCATCTAAATTAGAAGTGTTTATTCTATTAGATAATTCAGAGTCGATAGATTGGGTTAAAACAACTTGTCCTAATAAATTAAGGACTTCAACTTGGACCTGCGAGTTGTAATCATCTATTTCAACTGTAATGAAGTCTTTCGCAGGGTTTGGGTAAATTTTTAGTCCGTCAACCTCAATTTCTTGAATGCCAATAGAGTTGAGTACAGTGACATCGAAGTTTATATAGTCGTTGCTTAAGTCAGCATCTACACTTCCATTAATTTTACTTACCCACATTTGAATGCTATAAACCCCTGTAGAAGTAGGGGTCCATTTTGTTGGATGAAGAATGTTCGATGTTGCAAATGATGCTATAGACAAGCCAGAGACATTTGAAGTAACTGGTGCTCCTCCGTTAATTGAATAGTTTAGCTCTACATTACTCACTGAAGCAAATCCCAGATTGATGAAAGCTCCGTAAATGTCAAAAGCTGAATTTGGGGGCGCAATTGTATCATTCATTATAAGTCTTACTCCGGCCAAATCAAAGCCAGGTTGAGAGCCTGGAAGAAAAGAATAGAATACGTTGTCAGAAACTGAGCTGCTATTTCCCGCAAGGTTCCCAACATTAGGCGATCCGGGGTGCGAAATTGCTGTTGTGCCATTCAATTGAAGGCCAATAGTCAAGTCAGGAGCTCTTCTGTGTTGTTGGTCAACTATATAAACTCTACCAGATGTTTCCTCTAAAACTATACTCCAATAGGTGTAGTTAGATTGGCTTTCACCAGGATTTGATGCAGAAAGAAATGAAACCCAATGCTGCCTGTTTGGGGCGGTTCCAAACGTTTTGCTTGCAATGTGGTCATTACTTCCAGAAACTTCTAGACCCCAAGCAGCAATTGAATTGTCTGGAATACTAGCACTTGGCAAACTTCCATTAGATGATGAAGGAACTGCGGTTGCTGTTGTGGTAAAAGTCAAAACTCCTGTTGTGGAAACTATATAAGAGGTTCTAGCTGATCCATTAAACATAAAGCCAAATGGAATAGTCTGACTTGAAGACCAAACGTCTGTCGAGCTTGTTGCTTGAACGCTTGCCCAGCCTAATGGTTGTAAATTGGTAAATGTGCCTTCTCCGTCAGTGTTTAAACCACCTGGATTTCCTGGTTGAGCCGGCAAATAATAGTATTGTCCAAAGGCAACAGAGCTTAAAGCTACTGCGAAGAGTAATAGAGTAATTTTTTTCATGATGTCTTGTTTTATTCTATTTTAAATTTAGTCTAAAAATTGCAGTATAAACATCAAATCACACCTATGGCGTGGTTTGATAAAGAGTTCATATCAATTATTCAATGATTAACTTATTGGTAGAGATGATTCCAGAAGTATTTACTTGAATAACATATAGTCCAGGTGTCAATTCGCTCGTGTTTATTTCAACAGAATTGTTTGAAATTTTGTTTTCAATTACTTTAAGTACTTCTCTGCCGTCAATCGAGTAGATTGCAATTTCAGCTGTTTTAATGTTTTCAAAAAAGCCAAGAGTCACCTGTTCTTTTGCTGGATTTGGGAAAAGCCTAAACGAGCTTAGCTCATTTTCATTTATCCCTATCGTATTTACCGCATATGCAGATTGTAGAATTTCTTCTGTGTCATTGTCTTGAATCCAAACAACAACCCCTAAATCTGAAAACTGTTCCACACTATGTTCAGATGAGTGATCTACTTGATTATTAGCATTTGTAGGCAAGCGATAGTTGCCTTTGAATTGGTAGTTTAAATTATGCGTTACGGAATTTGCTTTGTTAAGGCCACCTAAAAATGTTCCATTTGCATTTGGCACCATTTTTTTCATCACATTGAAAAATTCAACCTCTCCGCTCGATTTGGCATTTTGAGATGTTATATTTTCAAATATAGCAGCGTGAAGAACGTAGTTTTGCCCGTTAAAAGTTTCTAACGGATTAACATCTGCCGTGATGTAGGCTATTTTTCCTGAGATCCAAAATGTTGCATCTAGTTTTATAAATGCAACTTTTTCTAATCTTTTATTTATGCTGTCTTGATTTAATTGCTGACTATACATCTGCATTTTTCCATCAACTAAAACACTGTTTACAGCTTGCACCGAGTAGTACTGATCTCTCGATAAACTCTCCGATGTAAAATAAGGATCACCTGTCCCAGGAGAATTCATTTGATATTTCAGAGAAGTAACATTGCCAAGATTGTTAGAAACTAAAGTTTCGATATTAGAATTTGATGTTTGACTTGTTGGAGACGTAGAACTTGTAAATGACTCAATTAAAGAAAAGCGTTTGTTTTCATTTCCGTAAACTGTAACACTTTTATCTATAGTATCGTTTAGACTGTTTTGATCTGCTAGGTTGTTAATTGTTTTAATCCATGTTTTTATTTCATAAGACCCTTTTGCGGAAGGATTCCAACTATTAGCAATGTTGAATGTGCCTGTTTCGGTTGTTGAGATGTTTAAGTTACTTGCCACAGAAATGATAGGTGCACTTCCGTCTATAGACATTGCTATTTCTGCACTGCAAATTGTATCAATACCCGTATTTTCAATTGTTACATCGATTGAATAAGGAGCGGTTGATAGAAATAAGGCATCGTTAATTTCGATAGCTTTTAAAAAGGCATCATTGGTCATTTGATTACCAGGGTTAAAAGTGTAATACTTGTTATCACTTCTTGCAGGGCTATTGTTTGCTAACGGATTATAATTTGGTGATCCTGCAATTTGATAAGATTCAATCGAATTTATTTGAACGCCTAAAGTCAAGGAAGGTGTTGCGCCAAAGTTTCTTTGGTCAACAATGTAAATTCTGTTTGAATTTTCTTCGAGAACAATACTGAAATAAGTGTAGTGGTTTACAAAAATAGTTTGCTCAGAATAATTGTTGTAGCTGATCCAAAATTGTCTATTGGGGGCGGTCCCAAAAGTCTTTGTCACAATAGCATCATTTGAACCTTTACCTGATACACCCCAAACACAAATAGAGTTGTCCGGAATTGAATTGTTAGGTAAAGCAGTATTGGTATGAGATGGAGCGGATCCAGTCACAGAGGTAGTAAAAGTAACAACCCCCGAACTTGAAGCCTTAAATGAGCTAACCGCTGTATCGTTAAATTGAAAAACAAATGGAATTATTTGTGCAGGTGACCATGTTGGGTTGGTTTTACCACCACTAAGAATGCTAGTCCAGCCGCTCGGCAGCCCTCCACCAAGTGGGTATTCAAAATCTTCTTGGTTTATATTGCTTGGATTTCCGTTCGCTGCAGGTGACGTGTAATATTGTGCATTACAGAAAATTGCTATGAGAAACGTAGGAATAATTAGTAAATACTTCATAAAACTGAGGTGTTAGAATCTATACAAACGAATTTACCGGGGTAGAAAACTTTAGTTTTTCATTATGGAAAACTTAATGAACAATTGAAAGTTAATAACGAATGGCCTTTAATCTCAGCTATTAGTTGCTTAATTTCGCCCTTCATTTTAATCTAAAAATGTATGTCTCAAGTTGTGAAAAGTAAGTCTCGCTCGGCAGAGTTGATGAATTTAGAAGATAAGTATGGTGCCCATAATTATCACCCACTACCTGTTGTTTTAGAAAAAGGAGAAGGTGTTTATGTATGGGATGTTGATGGGAAAAAATATTTTGATTTCCTTTCTGCTTACTCAGCCGTTAACCAAGGACATTGCCATCCTAAAATTATAGGCGCTTTAACTGAGCAGGCGAAGACATTAACTTTAACATCTAGAGCATTTTTTAGTTCTGAGTTGGGAGAGTATGAGAAGTTCATAACAGAATTTTTCGGTTTCGAAAAGGTTCTGCCAATGAACACGGGAGCCGAAGCAGTTGAGACTGCAATTAAAATCGCTCGTAAGTGGGGATATGAAAAGAAAGGCATAGCGCATCACAATGCAAAGATTATTGTTTGTGAAAACAACTTCCACGGAAGAACAACAACAATAATTTCATTCAGTAACGATGCTGATGCGCGCGAAGGATTTGGGCCTTATACTGGAGGTTTTGTAAGAATTCCTTATGATGATATTGATGCGTTGCGAGAAGCTTTAACAGATCCAAATGTGGTTGGGTTTTTAGCCGAACCAATACAAGGTGAAGCTGGGGTTTATGTGCCAACAGAAGGTTATATATCTGAGGCGGCAAAACTTTGTAGAGAAAATAACGTCTTGTTTATTGCAGATGAAGTTCAGACAGGTGTAGCTAGAACAGGCAGTTTGTTAGCTGTTTGTGGAAATTGTTCGTGTCAAGGAAAGTGCGAGAAACAAAAAGGTTCTTACACAAGACCAGACGTATTAATCCTTGGGAAAGCATTATCTGGAGGAGTTTATCCGGTATCGGCTGTTTTGGCAGATAATTCAGTTATGGAAGTTATCCAACCAGGGCAGCATGGTTCTACTTTTGGAGGAAATCCATTAGCAGCGAAAGTTGCCGTTGCAGCTTTGGAAGTTGTGACAGAAGAGTCTTTGTCTCAAAATGCGCGTCAGCTTGGAGATTTATTTAGAAAAGAAATGAATAGAATAATTGATAATTCTGATCTTGTTACGAAAGTGAGAGGTAAAGGATTGTTGAATGCGATAATTATCAATGATCATCCGAGCAGTACGACTGCTTGGGATCTGTGCGTTGCGCTGAAGGATAATGGTCTTTTAGCTAAGCCAACACATGGAAATATCATTCGTTTCGCTCCACCATTGGTAATTACAGAGGAACAATTGATGGAATGTGTATCCATAATTGAAAAAACAATTATGGAGTTTTAATCCACATATTTATACAAATTAAAATGCCGTTTTGAAGCGGCATTTTTTATTTCTAGCACCAGACTTTTCTCAATTTCTTTAATCTGAGGAAGCTCGATTTTAATGGACTAGAAAAACGATATTTGCCAAAATTTATTCAGTTATGGCATTTTTAGGAGGATTATTTTCTAAAAGCAAAAAAGATACTTTAAACAAAGGACTTGAGAAGACTCAGGAAACTATGTTTTCGAAATTATCTAGGGCGGTTGCAGGTAAATCTACTGTAGATGATGATGTTCTAGATGATCTTGAAGAGGTGTTGATTACTTCTGATGTTGGGGTTGATACTACAGTGAAGATTATCGATAGAATTGAGAAGCGCGTTGCAGATGATAAATATTTCGGTGCTTCAGAATTGAATAAGATTCTGAAAGAAGAAATTGCAGCTTTGTTAGAAGAAAACAATTCTGGTACAGCTACAGAAATTCATATCCCAAAAGATAAAAAGCCATACGTAATTATGGTGGTAGGAGTCAATGGTGTTGGCAAGACAACAACCATTGGTAAATTAGCATACCAGCTTAAAAATCAAGGAAAGAAAGTTTTACTTGGTGCTGCAGATACTTTTAGAGCTGCAGCTGTAGATCAATTGACCATTTGGAGTGAAAGAGTTGGAGTGCCAATTGTTCAGCAAGGCATGGGTGCAGATCCTGCATCTGTTGCATTTGACGCGCTTCAAAGTGCGATAGGTCAAGATGCCGATGTTGTTATTATAGATACGGCTGGCAGACTTCACAATAAGATTAATTTGATGAACGAGCTTACCAAGGTTAAGCGCGTTATGCAAAAACTTATCCCAGACGCACCACATGAAGTGCTTTTGGTGTTAGATGGTTCTACTGGTCAGAACGCAATAGAACAAGCCAAACAGTTTACGAAAGCTACAGAGGTTACGTCTTTGGCTATTACTAAATTAGATGGCACTGCCAAAGGAGGTGTCGTTATCGGAATATCAGATCAGTTTAAAATACCTGTCAAATTTATTGGAGTGGGTGAAGGAATTGAGGATTTACAAGTCTTTAATAAATACGAGTTTGTAGACTCTCTTTTTAAATAGAAGGAATAAATGCGAGTAAGATCTTCAAAGAAGAATAAGATAAATGTAGTAACCCTAGGTTGCTCGAAAAACATATACGATTCTGAAGTGTTAATGGGTCAACTTCAAGCCAATGGCAAGGAAGTGACGCATGAGGCTCCGGTAGATGAAGAAGGAAATATTATTGTAATAAACACCTGCGGCTTTATTGACAATGCAAAGCAAGAATCTATAGATATGATTCTTAATTATGCAGATAAAAAAGAACAAGGTTTAGTCGATAAAGTATTTGTTACTGGATGCTTGTCTGAGCGGTACAAGCCAGATTTGCAAAAAGAAATTCCAAACATTGACGAGTATTTTGGTACCAGAGAGTTGCCGAAATTATTGAAGGCGCTTAGAGCGGATTACAAACAAGAGCTGGTCGGAGAGCGCTTAACGACAACACCCCAGCATTTTGCATATTTAAAAATTGCTGAAGGTTGTGACCGTCCATGCTCGTTTTGTGCAATTCCTTTAATGCGCGGTAAACATAAGTCAACTCCTATTGAAGACTTGGTTTTAGAAAGTAAAAAACTTGCTGCAAAAGGAGTTAAGGAACTTATCTTGATTGCTCAAGATTTAACCTATTACGGACTTGATATTTACAAAAAACGTGAATTGGCAAAACTGCTAAAGGAGCTTGTTAAAGTAGAAGGCATAGAATGGATAAGACTTCATTATTTGTTTCCAGCAGGTTTCCCTGAGGATGTTTTAGATGTTATTCGCGAAGAGCCAAAAGTTTGTAACTACATAGATATTCCTTTACAACACATTGCTGATCCGATTTTGAAATCGATGAAGCGAGGAACGACTATGGCTAAAACAAATGCCCTGCTCGATAAAATGCGCGCCAAAGTTCCTGGAATAGCAATTAGAACAACTTTAATTGCTGGTTACCCGGGAGAAACTGAAGAAGATTTCTTAACCATGCTGCAGTGGGTGAAAGATCAAAGATTCGAAAGACTTGGTGTTTTTGCTTACAGTCATGAAGAAAATACTGGAGCGTATGTATTGGAAGATGACGTTCCTGCAGAAGTGAAACAAGAGCGCGTTAATCTAATCATGGAGGCGCAAAGCGAAATCTCTTACGAGAAAAACCAAGTGCATGTTGAAGAAGAGTTTCAAGTTTTAGTAGACAGAAAAGAAGGTGCTTTTTATGTTGGAAGAACAGAGCATGATTCTCCTGACGTAGACAACGAAGTTTTAATTGAAGCAGAATCAAGTTATTTGCGCGTAGGTGATTTTGTAAAAGTCAAAATTACATCCGCATCGGAATACGATTTACACGCTGAAATATCAGAATAGAAAAAGAAGGCTTTAAGCCTTCTTTTTTTTGTTCTACTCTAAATAATGTGTGAATGTCATTTCTTAAATTGGCATAAAATTCTATTTTTAGGCTATAATCTAAACCACATATGGGCGAATTTATTATTACTGACAAGGCGGTACAGAGTAAGCTGTCTAAAGGTGAGTACCTTACCAATGATGACCTAAACAATATTGAAAACAAAGAGGCTCTTTTAAAGGTTCTTCAAGAAGAGAAAGAAAGAAATTTAAAAAGTATAACATTCAATATTTCCTACGAAAAAGAATTAAAATTCCTTCAAACGGAGTTAGTCAAACTTCAAGCGTGGCTCGCTAAGAATAACAAGCGTGTTGCGGTATTATTTGAAGGGCGAGATGCAGCAGGAAAAGGCGGAGCAATTAAAAGATTTACCGAGCATTTAAATCCGCGTTCTATGCGCGTGGTTGCCTTATCAAAACCGACAGATACAGAAAAAGGCCAGTGGTTTTTTAGACGATATATTAAGGAGCTTCCTAATCCAGGTGAGATCTTGTTTTTTGACAGAAGTTGGTATAATAGAGCTGTTGTAGAACCCGTTATGGGTTTTTGTTCTGATGAAGAATATCAAAAATTTATGCGTCAGGTGACAGAGTTTGAACATATGTTGTTCGAAGATGGGGTGGTATTAATTAAGTTTTGGTTTTCTATCGCGAAAGATGAGCAGGACAAACGGTTTAACTCAAGAAGAGGTAATCCATTAAAGCAATGGAAATTAAGCCCGGTTGATGAAAAAGGGCAAGAGTTGTGGGAAAAGTATACTTACTACAAAGAGCAGATGTTTGCAAGAACACATACAAACTTCAGTCCTTGGACAATCGTAAAAACGAATAATAAGAAGCAAGCGCGGCTAGAAAGTATTAGACATGTTTTGTCTCGATTTGAGTATGAAGGAAAAGATGACGCTGCGGCTGTAGTTTTACCAGATCCTAATGTGGTAATGAAGTTTCACCGTTCAATGTATCAAATCGACTAATTATGACGCCTAAACAGAAATATGATTTTGGTCCAAAGGACTTAAAATTGATAAACTCAAACAAAGGAGTTAAGTTGATGCTTCAGGGTTTGGATCCGCAAAAGGCTTTGCGCTATGTGAAATATGAGCGTGAGATTGAAATTTTACAGGTGGAGATGATTAAGCTTCAGAAGTGGATTCAAGACACTAATAAACGTTTGGTTATTTTATTTGAGGGACGAGATGCTGCTGGAAAAGGCGGGGCTATTAGAAGAATAACTCACCATTTAAATCCGAGATTTGCACGTAAAGTAGCACTTCCCAAGCCTTCTGAGGAAGAACAAGGTCAGTGGTATTTTCAAAGATATGTTCAAAAGTTAGCGAACAAAGGAGAGATAATTCTTTTCGATAGAAGTTGGTATAATCGTGCAGTGGTTGAACCTGTAAATGGATTTTGTACAGATGATCAGTACGAAAACTTTATGGATGACGTTGTGAATTTTGAAAACATGATTACCAATGATGGTTTGATTCTTGTTAAATTTTACTTCTCAATTAATAAGGAAGAACAAGCTAGAAGATTTAAGGAGATCAGTGAAAACCCGCTTAAGCGTTGGAAGATGACACCTGTAGATGAAGCCGCCCAAGACTTGTGGGATGTGTATACAAAATACAAGAAACGCATGTTTGAAGTCAGTCATACTGAGAAGAATCCATGGGTAATTATCGAAGCAAATAGAAAAACAAAAGCACGTTTAGAAGCTATTCGTTATCTATTAAAGACTATACCATATTCTGTTTAAATTAAGGGCGTATTAATAATGAAGCATTTATAGTCTGAGGGCTTTATGAAGAAAGAGTTAGCATCCAATACGAAAGAATTGTTTTTCAATAATGTGGCCCATGAATTCAGGACACCACTCAGTCTTATTCTGGGTCCAGCTGATCAATTACTTGGTGAGATTGAAAATCCTCTTCATCAACAAAAACTAATTTTAATAAAGAGGAATGCTCTTTATCTGAAGCAGCTTATTGATCAGTTGCTAACTCTTGGTAAAATGGAGACAGGAAATGATAACTTGTCTTTTCAGAAAGTATCTCTGAGTAGTTTCTTTGGTGAGTTACTTTATCCGTTTTCGGATTTAGCAGAAATGCATGGACTCGTTTTTAAAAAGACGGTCAGTCTTGATGAAGAAATTTATTTAGGCGATATAGTGAAATGGAAAATTGTTTTAAATAATCTCATTTCAAATGCTGTTAAATTCACCCCTGAAGGAGGCGAAGTTGAAGTTAAAGTATTTGTGTTTGAGAATATGTTGAAAGTGAGAGTTTACGATACCGGTATAGGTATCTCACCACAAAAAATTCCTCACGTTTTTGATCGATACTATCAAGAGCAAAAACATATTAATCATTACTTAGGCACTGGTATTGGCTTGGCGCTTTGCAAAGAAGTTACAGAACAGCTCGATGGAAAACTCTATGTTGAAAGTGTTGTAGGCGATGGTTCAACATTCCTTTGGGATATTCCATTGTTCAGAAAAGAGAAAGATGTTCTCAAAGTGTTTTCTAAAGCGAACTTTATGGATGGCGAAGAATACCTTTCTAAAGCGGCTGAGGTTGCCGATGATTCTCTAATCGTAAAGACTTATGAGATTGACGAAAACACCGAAGATCCGGTTGTATTAATTGCTGAAGATCATCTCGAGTTGAGACAGATTCTTAAAGATGCATTGCCGAATTATAAAATTATCGAAGCATCTAACGGTCAAGAAGCAATAGAGTTGGCTATAAAATATATCCCTCGGATTGTAATAACGGACTTAATGATGCCCGATGTTGATGGTTTCGAATTAATGGAATTGCTGAAAAGCGATTTTCGTACGAGTCACATTCCAATTATCGTTACATCGGCCTTAAGCGAAGTGCAGCATCGCATTGATGCTCTAGATAAAGGCGCAAGCGCTTTCATGCCTAAGCCATTTAACTTAAAAGAGGTAAAGCTTCAGA
>Ga0102813_1000239_pt1:0-20000 | contig 25948 bp, 20 predicted proteins | sample ColrivemetaGS725_FD_84512 | JGI IMG/M metagenome (GOLD analysis project Ga0102813, IMG submission 84512) | Estuarine microbial communities from the Columbia River estuary - Flood tide ETM metaG S.725 | ecosystem: Environmental > Aquatic > Marine > Intertidal zone > Estuary | place: USA...
CCATTTCTGTTGCTAAGGTAGGTTGGTAACCTACTGCTGATGGCATACGACCTAATAATGCAGATACTTCAGAACCCGCTTGTGTAAAACGGAAGATATTATCAATAAATAATAAAACATCTTGTTTATTTACATCACGGAAGTATTCTGCCATTGTTAAGGCTGTTAACCCTACACGCATACGTGCTCCTGGAGGTTCGTTCATTTGTCCGTATACTAAAGCTACTTTAGATTCAGTGAAATTACTTGAATTAATTACACCAGATTCTTTCATTTCTTCGTATAAATCATTACCTTCACGTGTTCGTTCACCAACACCACCAAAAACTGATACACCACCGTGTGCTTTAGCAATATTATTAATTAATTCCATAATTAATACAGTTTTACCTACACCAGCACCACCGAATAAACCAATTTTACCACCACGACGGTATGGTGCTAATAAATCTACAACTTTAATTCCAGTTTCAAAAATTGAAGGTTTTGTTTCTAATTCTGTAAAAGCAGGTGCTTCACGGTGAATAGGTAAAGTTTCATCTAAAGCAACGTCACCTTGTTCATCTACCGGTTCACCAATTACATTGAAAATCCGACCTAATGTTGGAGCACCTACTGGAACACTAATTGGTGAACCTAAATCGACAGCTTCAACACCACGTTTTAAACCATCAGTTGAACGCATTGATACTGCACGTACTTTGTTATCACCTAATAATTGTTGAACTTCAACAATATTACCAATTCCATCTGCAGTTTCAATTTTAATTGCACTATAAATTGGAGGTAAAGTTCCATCTGGGAATACAATATCTAATACAGGACCAATAATTTGACAAACGTAACCTTTATTTGTAGTTTCTACCATTTTGATTTAACATATTTTAAATATTTAAGAATAAATACACTTTCAGAATTCAATAGATTACTCAAAATAATAACAAATTTAAAATTTATTAATTACCTATTATTGTACAACAAAATAAGACGAATTGTTGAATAAAATATTTTCTATTTTTAGATTCTTAAGTTATTTTATATAGAATCTAATGATTTCGCTCGTCCAGTTATTCTTAACCAATTACGTGCTCTTGGGTAATTATCCGGGGCTAATTTAAGTGCTTGATACCAATATTCAGCTGCTTTATCAAATAAACCTTTTGCTAATTCAATATATTCATACTCTTCCGAAATTTCCATTTCAGAATCAAAATCTTGCGATGCCATTTCTAAAGCTAAAAGTCCTTGCCGATGATAAATCGCTGCTATATTATTTAAAGCTTGAGGTAAATTCGAATTTAACGCTACAGCTTGATGATAATATTCCAATGCACGTGGATAATTTTCATTCTTTGCATAAATTAAACCAATATTATAAAGAGTATAACTACGATCATATTGATCTTCATCTAAATAAAGAGATTCATAATAGTTCTCTAATGCTTCAGCATAATCACCTTCAGCTTGTGCTGCCATACCAGCTTTATAATATGCAAAAGCTTGCTTTTCTTGTTTACTAGCAGGTAATAATTTTAGAATAAGATCAGAAATAACTGTAAAGACACGATCAATAAAATTTCTTACACCCATAAAGTGGAATTCTCCTTAACTGAGTTAAATAAATTTTAATTTCTAAAAGAAATTAAAGCTCATTAGAAGCCACAAATGGTAATAGTGATAAAATTCGTGCACGTTTAATTGCTTTCGCAATTTGGCGTTGTTGTTGAACAGTAACTCCAGTAGCACGACGAGGAAGAATTTTTCCTTGTTCTGTAATAAAAGATTTTAATAAGTCAATATCTTTGTAGTCAATTTTTTGATTAAGACCTAATGGTGATGCTTTTTGTTTTTGTATAAACATAATTTTATTTTATTTCTTTATGAGTAGTTGGTTTATTGCAATGTGGACAATATTTCTTAAGTTCTAGTCGTTCTGGATTATTTCGACGATTTTTTTGAGTCATATATCGTGAAACACCTGCCGATCGTTTATTTACATTCGTTCTACATTCAGTACATTCTAAAGTAATTAAAATTCGAGTACCCTTATTTTTTGCCATATAAATTTCTATAAAATAATGATTTTTTAATAGTATTTTTACTATACTATATTGCCTAAATCTTTTTATCTTATCAAGGGTTTAATAGTTTTTTATTAAAAATATTCAATTTTAAAACTTCCAATTTTTTTTTTAATACATTATACTTCATCAAATAGAAATATAACTTAAATATTAATCACTATATATCTTTATTTATGGCTAATAACAAATCAGCAAAAAAACGTATATTAATAACAAAACGAAACACACTACAAAATCGTTATTATAAAAGCTCAGTTAGAACATTAACAAAAAGATTTTTGAAAAATTTAGAAACATATAAAATTTCTCAAAATCTAACAGATAAAGAAACTGCGCAAACATTATTAAATTCAATATATAGTTTGATTGATAAAAGTTCGAAAAAAAACATTTATCATAAAAATACTGCAGCACGAAAGAAAGCACAATTAGCTGCTAAACTAAAAGCAGCTTAAATAACTTTGAAGTACGTATATAATTAACAATATTTCAGGTAAATAATAAACATAAATAACATTAATTTATGGAATTCTCAGATCCTTTAATACATCTCTATTTTAAAAGATCTAATTATATACATTGGTCTAAGTTTTAAATAAACTATAGACCAATTTATTTATCTGAATTATAAGCTCTTATAAAAGTCCCCCCATCTTTTACTTATTAAATTTTTCAGCTATTGAGGATATTATTTTGTAGTCTAAATTTAAATCAATTGACCGAAACCACCCTTCTGATGTAAAAGATGAATATTTAAAAAGTTTATTTTTTTATAAAATTAACATCCAATCGACTCAATTTAATGACATTTCCTTAATATCAAAAAAATATTACATAAAAAATTGTTAAGGAATTATAAAAGATTCAGTGGCAAGTGTTATTAACGAAATTTTAGATATTCAAAGATTTACGAACATTCCACAAAATTAGTTCGAAGGCACGATTTTTCAATCATAACTAAATTAATAGAATTAATATTCACTGTAGTCTCTAAAAAGAAATAAATTTCATTTGCTAAAATAATCTCTAATTATTTCTAAAGAGCATATTTTTAAGTGAATAAATCTCGATTTTAACAATTTTCTGTCTTTTATAATATGAAAACCAAATACCACCTATTAACGCAAAGGTAAATTAGTTTGATTTATTTTTTGTATAAATTATTCGAATCCTAGCTATAGAAATTATCTACATCAAATATCTCGAAAATTTCTTCATCTTTACTCTTCTAAAAGAAGTAAAAAGTTATCAGTTTTTAAATTAATTAATAATAAAACTTCAGAAATAATATATGAATTATACAACAGCTCTCCCTGATTTTATTGCAATGCAACGGATAAGTTTTTGTTGGTTTATTGCTCAAGGGCTAAATGAAGAATTAGCAACTTTTTCTAAAATCTATGACTTTAGTCAAAATACAGAATATATGTTATTTGGACAAGAATATAGTTTAGTAAAACCGGTTTATAATATAATTCGAGCAAAAAAATATACTACAAATTATTCTGCCCAATTAGTTATTCCTTTAGAAGTTCGAAATAAAAAAACAAATACTATAAAGTACCATAATAAATTTCCGATTATAAATTTACCATTAATGACAACCTTTGCTACGTTTGTTATTAATGGATGCGAACGCGTAATTGTAAGTCAAATTATCCGAAGTCCCGGAATATATTTTGAAAAAAATAAACTTCAGAAAAAAAATAAAAAAATTAAACGTATACTTCCAAGTGAAATTGGAAAATTACGAAGTTTTACGCCATCTAGTGAAGTCCTACTTACTGAAAGTCGTTTATACTTTTTAAATCCCACGGTTAAAAATAAACCTATTAGTGATAAAAATAAAAAAATTAAATTTATTAAGAAAGAAGAATATTGGAATTGGGATGGGCAACCAGTTAACTTATACTCTCTTCGAGAAATAAAAGAGCAAGAAATTAATTTTAGTTCTTTATTTATTGAACATTTTAAAATTTATAAAAATTTACTTATATTACCTAATTCATCAACAAAAATTAAACGAATTAAAATATTTTTAAAATGGTTAGGGTCGAAATCAAATAGCAAAGTAAAAAATTTAAATACTAACTATCAAATTTTATCTTTTATTAACAACTTTAATCTATTAATTAAAACTATTAATAAATATAAAGTTTTAAAAGAGCAAGTTACTAAGAAACACAACCAAGTTTCAACAAAAAAATATACACAAATTAAAAAGATATACGATCAATCATTTCAAAATTCTGAAAAATTACTTAGGTTAAAAATAAATCAACAAATCCTTTTCTTTACGCTTCGAGATCTTGATAAATTTAAACAAGTTAATAGCTTTAATTTTTTAAAATTAAATATAAAACCAAAAATTAAAATACTTGATTCAAAAATTAAAACTAATCTTTATTTTACAACTAGTTTTAAAGAGATAATTAAATTCAAATATAACTTTACTAAAAAGGAAAAGGATGATAAGAAACAACAACCACAGGCAAAAATCTTCAGAAATAAACCAAAGTATTTAAAAACAAAATCGAAAATTATTCAATATAAAGAGGACCATTTAATTGAAGATACATATAAACAAAAATATGAAGAAAAAGAATTATATACCGCAACATTAATTCCTGAATATGGCTCATGGATTAGGTTTCGATTTCAAAAAAATACAAAAATTAATACATCTAAATACCCAATAAAAAATCAAGAAGATGAGCTTATTATTCAATTAGATAAAGTAACTCAAAAACCAGCTATTCATTTATTAAAAGAAATGGGTGTAACGGATTTAGAAATTTATCAAAATTTACAAAATTCTGATTTTTTCTATTTTACTAAACCACTTCTAACTAATTCCCTTTATCAAGAAAGTCGTTTATTGCGTTTCAATTTAAAAAGTAATTATTATAAAAATATTTCTGAGTTTTCTAGGATTTTTGATCCCTCTTATTACCGATTAGGTAAGATTGGTCGTTCGAAATTAAATCATAGGTTACATATTAAACTTTCAAAACGAATTACCACAATTACATACGAAGATATTTTTGCAATTATTGACCAATTAATCACACTATCAATATCTAAAGGTGTCAGTGATGATATTGATCATTTAAAAAATCGTCGAGTTCGTTCTGTTGGTGAGCTTTTACAGAATTTATTTAGGATTGGTTTTCAACGATTACTACGAAAATTACGTAGTCAAACAAATAAAACTTATTCTAGTCAATTATCAAGTTTTAATTTAGTTGGCGCAACTATTCGAGAATTTTTTGGATCAAGTCAATTATCGCAATATATGGACCAAACGAATCCTTTATCTTCATTAACACACCGAAGACGTATTAGTGGACTAGGCCCTGGGGGATTTGATAGAGATCGAATTAGTTTCGCCGTTCGTGATATTCATCCAAGTCATTATGGTCGAATCTGTCCCATTGAAACACCTGAAGGACAAAATGTTGGTTTAATTGCTTCATTAACGACCTGTGCAAGAGTAAATGAATCAGGATTTTTAGAGACCCCCTTTTGGCGAGTTATAAATGGAAAAGTAATTAAAACGGGAAATCCCATTTATTTAACAGCAGACATTGAAGATTTTTATAAAATCGCACCTGCTGATGTTCCTACAAATGAAGAAAATTATTTAACACAAAACTTAATTCCTATTCGTTATAAACAAGATTTTTTAACGGTGACACCATCTGAAATTGATTTTATCGCAATTTCACCAGTTCAAATTGTATCTGTTGCGGCATCTTTAATCCCATTTTTTGAACATGATGATGCTAATAGGGCATTAATGGGTTCAAATATGCAAAGACAATCAGTTCCTTTACTACTTCCACAAAAAGCAATTGTTGGAACAGGTTTAGAGAATCAAATTGCATTGGATTCAGGAATGGCGATAAAAGCAGAACGGTCTGGGATTGTTGATTCTGTAACCGCAGATAAAATTATTGTTCTCGAAGATTCTGGTCATCCATATAAATATGACTTGCAAAAATATCAAAGATCAAATCAAGAGACTTGTATTAATCATAGACCAATTGTATGGGAAGGAGAAAAAATTAAATCAGGGCAAATGTTAACTGATGGTCCTGGAATAACAAGTAATGAACTCGCATTAGGACAAAATGTTCTTGTAGCGTATATGCCATGGCAAGGATATAATTTTGAAGATGCAATTTTAATAAATGAACGATTAGTTTATGAAGATATTTTTACTTCTATTCATATTGAAAAATACGAAATTGAAATTGATCGGACAGCTGAAATATGTGAACAAACAACAAATAATATTCCAAATTTAAATATCTCAGAAATCCAAAATTTAAATGAAGATGGAATTGTTACAATTGGAACATTTGTAAAACCTGGCGATATTTTAGTAGGAAAAATTATTCCGAAAGATGATTCTGAACAACTACCAGAATCGAAATTACTTAGAGCAATTTTTGGAGCAAAAGCAAAGGGTGTACGTGATACGTCCTTCCGAATGCCAGAAGGAGAATATGGTCGAGTTATTGAAACTTTAACCTTTAATCGTCGAACTAAATTAGCCTATAAATTTGAAAAAATCCAAATTTTTATTGCTCAAATCAGAAAAATTCAAGTTGGAGATAAAATCGCTGGTCGTCATGGAAATAAAGGAATTATTTCGCGGATTTTACCACGACAAGATATGCCATTTCTTCCGGATGGTACACCAATTGATGTTATTTTAAACCCTTTAGGTGTTCCTTCTCGAATGAATGTCGGCCAATTATATGAATGTTTACTAGGGCTAGCCGGACATAAATTAAATCGTCGGTTTAAAATTTTACCGTTTGATGAAATGTATGGATCTGAAATTTCTCGAATTTTAATTAATAAAAAATTAAGACAAGCTTCAATTGAAAATGATGAAGCGTGGATTTTCAACCCTTATTCACCTGGAAAAATGGTACTTCTTGATGGTCGAACTGGTAAAGAATTTGACAATCCGATCACAGTAGGTAGTGCGTATATGTTAAAATTAATTCATTTAGTTGATGATAAAATGCATTCGCGTGCCACAGGTCCTTATTCATTAGTAACACAACAACCCTTAGGTGGAAAAGCGCAACATGGGGGTCAACGATTTGGTGAAATGGAAGTATGGGCACTTGAAGGTTTTGGAGCTTCATTTATTTTAAAAGAACTTTTAACAATCAAATCTGATGATATGCAGGGAAGAAATGAAACTTTAAATGCTATTATTAAAGGACAACCAATACCTACATCTGGTGTCCCTGAATCATTTAAAGTCTTAGTTCAAGAACTACGATCTATTGGTTTAGATATGAGTACATATCGAATTGATCAATTTAGTTCAAATCAACCTTATGAAATTGAATTAAATTTAATCGAAAAATATAATCCACTGTTAAAAACATTTTCTCCTACATCAAATATAAATAATATTTCATTTTAAAAATTTAATTACATGATACGGTCTGAAAAAGAATTTGATTATATAAAGATAAAATTAGCTTCGCCAATTAGAATATTACAATGGTCACATCGAAAATTACCTAATGGGCAATTTGTTGGAGAGGTTCAAAAATCGGAAACAATAAATTATCGAACTTTTAAACCAGAAATGGATGGGTTGTTTTGTGAAAGAATTTTTGGTCCTAGTAAAAGCTTAGAATGTGCATGTGGAAAATATAAACGAGTAAGATATGAAGGTTTAATCTGTGAACGTTGCGGAGTGGAATTAACTGAATCAAGAGTTCGACGTCATCGAATGGGACATATTAATTTAATTTATCCAGTTACTCATGTTTGGTATACAAATAGTCGACCAAATTATATGGCTTTATTACTTGAAGTTGAACAATGTGAAAAAAGATTAGATACGGGCTGGGCCGAATTCGCCGAACCAAAAGAAAATAAAGCTAAAGAGAACAAAGATATTCCTGACTATTTATCTTCAAATCTTGAATGTCAATATTATATTAAAAGCCCGAAAGCTATTTTAAATTGTAAAGAATTTCTTAAAGAAAAATCGAAAGCAAAAAAATCTAGTCGTGTTAATTCATATGATGAAAGAATAAAACGTATAAAATTAGCTTCTCTTGCATACTTTATCGCAGAAGATGAAATAGGATTCTATGGACTACATTGGGATTTACAACAATATCGACGATGTAGAGAATTAGGATTTACTGGATACCCATTAAAACCATACTCAAAGTCTCGAAATCGACGTCGAAATACTCCGAGATATTTATTACGATCAACACCGAATTATTTAATTGGTTCTGTTTTAATAAAACGAGAATTAGAAAAACTGAATTTGGATCAAGAAATAATTAAAACAAGAAATTTTATTATGCTTTGCAGTAAAATACTGCATAAAGAACAACCATTTTATAACTTTTCTCATTGGTCTCGAAAATGGGAATACCAGCGAATTTATAAACTAAGAGACCAATCAATTAAACGAATCCGGATCTTAGAAAATTTATTAACGACTGGGGCAAATCCAACATGGATGATTATTACGATATTACCCGTAATACCGCCTGCATTACGACCAATGATTCAATTAGAAGGAGGTCGTTTTGCAACCTCTGATTTAAATGAACTTTATAGACGTATAATTACTAGAAATAATCGCCTTCTTCGATTATTAGAAATTGATGCTCCTCAGCTAATTATTCGAAATGAAAAACGAATGTTACAAGAAGCTGTAGACACTTTAATTGACAATGGAAAACGTGGGAAAATCGCTTTAAGCGCAAATAATCGACCTTTAAAATCATTATCCGATATAATAAAAGGGAAACATGGACGGTTTAGACAAAATTTATTAGGAAAACGTGTAGATTATTCAGGTCGTTCAGTGATTGTAGTAGGTCCTAGTTTAAAATTAAATCAATGTGGTCTACCTTACGAAATGGCAATTGAATTATTTCAACCATTTATAATTCGGGAATTAATTAACCAAGGCTTAGCAAGTAATATGAAAGTAGCAAAAAACTTGCTACAACAGAATGAACCCATTATTGATCCAGTATTAGAAAAAGTTCTATCAAATCACCCTATTTTTTTAAACCGAGCTCCGACATTACATCGCTTAGGTATACAAGCTTTTGAACCTATTATCGTTCAAGGTCGTGCTATTAAACTTCACCCATTAGTTTGTTCTGCTTTTAATGCGGATTTTGATGGTGATCAAATGGCAGTTCATGTACCTCTTTCGTTAGAAGCTCAAGCCGAATGCTATATGTTAATGTTAGCACCATATAATTTTTTATCACCTGCAAACGGCGAACCTATTATTATGCCAAGTCAGGATATGGTACTAGGTTGTTATTACTTAACAGTAGAGAATATTAAACATCTTTTAGGATCCGATCATTATTTTTCAGACTTAAATGATGTTATATTAGCCTATAATCAAGATCATATTGAAATTCATACCTCAATTTGGGTGCGTTATAAAAATAAAATATCAAAACCCCTTAATTGCATAAAAAAAGTGACACTAAAAGATCAAAGTTATATTGAATATTATGAAAACCTTCAAATACGCAAAGATAAAAATGGAGAAATTATTACACAATATTTAAAAACAACAACAGGACGTGTCCTTTTAAATTATAAAATTCAAACAACCTTAAACCTTAACTAATAAAAATTACAATCTTGAAATTTCTAAAATAGAGTAAAGTAATTATGAAAGATTTTATTTATCAAAATACCCTTATTAATAAGAAACAATTAAAAGAACTTCTAGCATGGAGTTTTGCAACATATGATTCCATGCAAGCTTCGTTATTAGCAGATGAATTAAAATATCTAGGATTTAAATACGCAACTCAAGCAGGCATTTCAATTAGTATTGAAGATTTGAAAGTTCCGTTTACAAAAAATGACATGTTACAGAAGGCAAATAAAGATATTTTAAATGCTGAAAAAATTTGTTTAAAAGGAAAAATTACAGATGTAGAACGCTTTCAAAAAATTATTGATACTTGGAGTATTGCAAGTGAGTCATTAAAAGATAATGTAGTATCCTATTTTAAGACTTATGATCCTTTAAATTCTGTTTACATAATGGCCTTTTCGGGAGCCAGAGGAAATTTATCTCAAGTAAGACAGCTTGTCGGAATGCGCGGCCTTATGGCCGATCCTAGTGGTGAGATTATGCAAGTACCAATTAAAAAGAATTTTCGTGAAGGATTAACAATTACAGATTATTTAATGTCTGGATATGGTGCTCGTAAAGGGATTGTTGATACAGCATTAAAAACTGCAAATTCAGGTTATTTAACACGCCGTTTAATTGATATTGCACAAGATATTATTATCCGTGAAAAAGATTGTCAAACAACTGCTTCTCTTATTATAGATGCAGAAAATGACTTAAATAGTGAACAAATTTTAGGTCGAGTCTTAAAACGACCACTTTATGAACCAAAAACAGGAAAATTAATTGCACCATCTAATACGCAAATAACCTTAGAATTAATTGAAACAATTAAACAAAAACAAATATCGAAATTTCATATTAGATCTCCATTAGTTTGTAGTTTATATCATTCAATTTGCCAAATGTGTTATGGATGGGATTTATCAAATCAGAATTTAGTAGATTTAGGTGAAGCGATTGGGATCCTAGCAGGACAATCCATTGGAGAACCAGGGACTCAATTAACGATGCGGACTTTTCATACAGGCGGAATTTTTACTTCAGAAGCACGCCAACAAATCATTAGTCCCATAAATGGAATTATTAAATTTTCGAAAATCTTAAAAACTATAATATTGCGAACTAATCGTGGGGATGATGTATTACTTACTAAAAATTCAGGATCATTAATTATAATTCCAGAACAATCTCATCAAAAAATTGTTCAAATAGAATTATTAAGAAACACTATATTGTTTATAAAAAGTAATCAATATATTAAAAAATCCTCGATTATTGGAGAGTTAATGAGTGCTAAAAAACAAACATTAACAGAAAGTAAGCCTATTTTAAGTGATACAGCAGGTGAAATTTTTATTCCGCGGTTAAAAACTAAAAGTAATTTAACGACTCAAAATCGTTTGTTATGGATTCTCTCAGGACAAGTTTATCAAGCTCCGATTAATTCTTTTTTAAATTTTTATACAGATCATAAAATTAATAAAAATAGTTATATTTTTAGAACGAAATTAATAAATCAATATTCTGGTCTAATTAATATTTTTAATAAAAAAAGTACTGTAGTTGAACAAGGAATTCAAGTTATAAATAATAGTTATTTTTTAGAGAATGCTTCAATTAAGAAAGTTCTCAAATCTGTTAATAATAAAAATTATTTACTTAAATTCAATAATTTAAAATACTTTATTAATTTACGACAAACAAATTCTAAAAATTGGAAACGATTTAAAAAATATAAACATTTTGCAATGTCAATTAACCACCAATTCAAAACTTTAACTGGTGGAATAATGTATTTTGATCAACGTACAAAACAACGAAAAATAACAAATGATAATTTCATTTCATATTTTGTTTCATATGAAAGTAATAAAGATCAGTATGATAAAATTAGTAAATATTCGTTTCAAAAGAATTTAAAAAATGTACAAACTAAAACTGATAAAAATGGTTTTATTTTTTATCAAAACTTTTTTAATTACCAAAAAATGGAAAGTGCATTTTTAAAGCTTAAATTGAAAAAGAAAATTTTTCATAATTCTATTATTTGGCTTTCCGAAGAAACATATAAATTAAATTGCGATAAAAGTATTTTGCTTGTAGAAAATGGTAATTTTATCTCAAAGAATTTTGAAATTATTCCTAATATTATTTCAAAAACAGCTGGAATTATACAAGTTCATCAAAAGAATAACATTATCGAAGAAGTTGCAATTAAATCTGGAGTTGTTTATCAAGGGAAACAATTCGAAAATTTAGATAAAAACATTTATTATCCTGGTGAAATTATATTTAATAATATTAAAGTCACACAACCTTCAGTCTGTGAGCATATTATTAGTAAATCGAGTAATCAATTATTAATTCGCCCTTTTGATATCTATGAAGTTCCCAAAGAAAAAAATATAAAAACACTTTTAAAAAAGAATCTCGAAATAACATTTGATTATAAAATAACAAATAAAATTAATTATTTATATAAACCGAATCAAAAAATTAAAACCTCTAAAAGTATTGATTTAATCTACAACATTGTAGATCTAAAACCAAAAAATTCATTTCAAAATAGAATCACAATTGAATTAACGAATAATGCCTTAAAAACAGAAAGTTTAAATTTCAAAATATTAGAAAAATTAACCTTAAATCAATATATTCCTGCACATCTAAAATATACAGATTTACAATCTTGTCTACTTATTGAACCAAATCAATTTATTGATACTTATACAACATTTGGTTATTTGGAATCACTTATTAATAATGCAATAGAAATAGTTAAATTTAAATCCAAACGTTTTAACAAAAAACAAGTCTTCTTAATTTCGAATGATAATTGTATTACAGTTAAAAAAGAAAAAGAAAAAAATAAAACAATTAATGAATTAATTATTGATAATATTGATGTTAATAAAACTGGGAAAATCTTAATTGATAATGGAAAGTTTTTAACTATCCAAAAAGGACATCCATATTTTTTCCCAAATTGTAAAATTGATGATTCAACTGATAAAATTGATTTACAATACAAAATTATATCTTCACAAAATAATATATTCAAAAATAACAAAAATATTTTTTTAAATTATTACGATATCACAAAACGATCACTAGTTGAACGACTTGAACCAAATAAAAAATCATCTGGATTCCAAATTAAGTTTTCAAAAATGTTTATTAAAAAGAATGGTAAATTATACAGTTCAGGAATTCCATTATTTTTAAAAAACTTTACAATACAAAATAAAAACCGTACAAAATTAGATTCAAGACAAGAAACTGACAAAATCGATAATTTAAAAATTAAAAATACTCAATCTAAAATTAAACAATGTCTACCCTTATTATTAAAAAGTTCGGAATTAATTCCAAATAAAATTAAATCAAAGATTTCTTTTAGTAAAAGTTTAATGGGTTTGAAATTTTTAAAATACCCGTTTAGTAAATCCATTGGAATTCATTCGATAACAGAAGATTATTTTGAACAAGAAGTAAATAGTGTTTATTGTAAAAATGGTGAATTTATTGAAAAAGGTGAAATAATTGGATTATTAAATTTTGAAAAAGAAATTACTGGAGATATCGTTCAAGGTTTACCACGAATTGAGGAATTACTAGAAGCCCGAAAAAAGAAACCAACAAACAAGTATTTAGCAACAAACCAAAAGAAAAGCTTATTAATTCAGAAAACGAGTATTGATCCCAGTTTTGAATTCCGTAAATTAGGTACGACAATTAGGGAAAATGATAAAATTAATCCACATAATTTATTAAAAATATATTTTAATTATTATGGAATGAAAAAACATTTTTTCTGTAACAAAAATTCGTTTACCGTTTCATATCGCTTAACAAATAATTATGAAGCGAGTTATAGGACATTTAAAAAAATTCAATTATTAATATTAAATGCAGTCCAGTCAGTATATCAATCGCAAGGAGTATCAATAGCGAATAAGCATTTAGAAGTTATTATTAAACAAATGACTACAAAGGTCTTAATAACACATGAAGGACATACACCGTTATTACCACGTGAAGTAATTGATCTTTATCATATTCAATATATTAATCAGATTATTAAAACTGGTAACAAAACCCCTGCATATTATGTTCCATTATTGTTAGGAATTACAAAAGCAGCATTAAATAACCCAAGTTTCATTTCAGCCGCAAGTTTTCAAGAAACGACACGTGTACTAACAAAAGCTGCTATTGAAGGGCGTATTGATTGGTTACGTGGTTTAAAAGAAAATATAATTATTGGACATTTAATACCATCAGGAACAGGTTATCAAAGTTATTCAAATTGTTTTCAAACAAAAAGAGAAACAAATATTAATTTAGAGCAAAGTAAATTAAAAATTTAGACTTATTTCTTTTCAATTTTTTAACATTAATTTATACTACTAAAAATCATAAATTTTAATTAAGGAGTTGTAAAATTTTATGGCTGATACAAATCAACGTTTAAATGTTGTAGATGTTTCTTTAGCCCAATTATTAGAAGCCGGTGTCCATTTTGGTCATAAAGCACATAGATGGAATCCAAAAATGTTTCGTTATATCTATACCCAACGAAATAATATACATATTATAGATTTAGTTCAAACAATTGAATTATTAAGTGAGGCAATTGAATTTTGCCAAAGTGCATCGTCAGAACGCAAAAAGTTTTTATTTATTGGAACAAAAAGACAGGCAAGTGCAATAATTAAAAAAGCAGCTGATAGTGTTGATCAACCATATGTAAACCATCGTTGGTTAGGTGGGATGTTAACTAATTGGGTTACAGTAGAAAAACGAATTGCTCGTTTAAATGACTTAATGAAACAAGAAGCAGCTGGTGTTTTTGATACATTACCAAAAAAAGAAGCAACAGTTCGTTTAAAAGAATTTGAAAAATTAAAAAAATATTTATGGGGTGTCAAATCTTTAAATAGATTACCTGATGTTGCTATTATTATCGATCAAAAACGTGAAATGACAGCCGTTAAAGAATGTCGAAAACTTGGAATACCTATTATTTCAATTGTTGATACAAATTGTGATCCAGATTTAGTAGATTACCCAATTCCAGCAAATGATGATTCAGTAAGATCTATTAAATTTATTGTATATACATTAGCCAACGCTATTCTCGATAAATAAAACATATATAAAAAATATTAAATTATCTTGTTAAATATTTAAACTTTTTCTTTAGTTAGATTGAAAAGATATTACTATAATTTTAAATATCTTTTCAATCTTATTAATTTTAAGTCAATGAAACTTTCCCACCTGCAGCTTCAATTTGGCCTTTTGCATCTTCTGCAGCATCTTTAGCTAAACCTTCTTGAACCATTTTTGGAGCAGATTCTACAAGTTCTTTAGCTTCTTTTAATCCTAAGCCAGTTAATGTTCGAACTACTTTTAAGACAGCAATTTTCTTATCCGCAGGAACTTCATCTAACATTACGTTGAATTCAGTTTTCTCTTCAACTTCTTCAGCTGGAGCAGCTGCAGCAACCATAACAGCACCACCAGCACTAGCTGATGCGTCTACACCAAAAGTCTCTTCAATTAGTTCTACTAATTCTTTCGCTTCTTTTAATGTTAATCCTTCTAAAGCTTCAACGATCTCAGTGATTGTATTCATAAAATTTTTTGTTATATATATATATAGTAATTTATAAGATAGAAATAATACGGTATTTATTAGGGGTTAGTCAAATGCCGTCAAATCTATTTGAGCTGATGGACCCATTGTTGTACAAACAAATAAACTTTTAAAATATTTGCCTTTTACACCAGAGGGGCGATTTTGTTCGATTGAATTATATAATGAAGTTAAATTTTCAACTAACTCATTGGTCGGAAATGAAATCTTCCCGAAATTGACATGAACAATTCCTGTTCTGTCAGCTTTATATTCAAATTTACCTTTTTTAAATTCTGTTAATGTTTCAGTTAATGTAGTAGTAACAGTACCTGATTTTGGTGAAGGCATTAACCCTTTCGGACCTAATACTCGACCAAGTTTTGCCAATTTTGGCATCATATCTGGTGTTGCTATTAATAACTCAAAATCAATAATTCCTTCACTAATGTCCTGAATTAATGACTCACTTCCAACAATATCTCCCCCAGCATCCCGTGCTTCAGCGTGATTTGATTCATTTGTTAACACGGCAATACGAATTTTTTTACCAATACCATGAGGTAATGTTACTGTTGTACGTAATTGTTGATCAGCATATTTTGGATCAATATTTAAATTAGCATGCAATTCAACAGATTCAGTAAATTTTACATTTGATGTTTGTTTCAAATAAGTTATAACTTCTTCTAAAGTTGAAAGAGGAGAATCATTAAATTCTTCATGCTTCCTTTGACGAATGGATAATTTTCGCATATAATTTCGTAATTAAAAATTTATAAACTTAGATATTAATCTACAATTGTAATACCCATATTTCGGGCAGTTCCTTCAACAATTTTTACTGCGCTAGTTATTTTCGTTGTATTTAAATCTGGTAATTTAATATTAGCGATTTCTTCTAATTGAGCTTTTGTTACAGATCCAACATTTATGCGATTCGGTGTTGATGAACCTTTTTTAATCTTTGCAGCATTAGCTAATAACACAGATGCAGGTGGTGTTTTAAGAATAAAAGTATAACTGCGATCTTCAAAAACTGAGATTTCTACAGGAATAATTAAACCATTTTTATCGCTTGTTTTAGCATTATATTCTTTACAAAATGCTGCGATATTTACACCATGTTGACCTAAAGCTGGACCAATAGGAGGGGCAGGTGTAGCTTTTCCTGCAGGTAAAGCTAACTTAATTAATGCGGTTACTTTTTTTGGCATATAATTGTGTCGTTATTACTTGATAAAATAGGGATATATAATTTTAACTTTAATTAATTAAAAAAAGATTCAAATTTATTATTTCAAAATGTTATGATAAATCAAAGCTTAATTTTTCACAAGATCAATTAGTTACGGAAATTTTAACACATTAAGATTCTATTTTTAATAAAAACCTCTTATATGTAAGAGAAGCGCGCCCTGAAGGACTTGAACCCTCGACATCTAATTTTGGAGACTAGCGTTCTACCAACTGAACTAAGGACGCGTATAAATATTATACTAAACGTTTTGTTAGAATACAAGGTTTATAATTCTGTTATAAAAAAATATAATTTTTAACTAATATGGAACAATTTGAGAGTGAACTACAAAAGTCATTTTTAACTAAATATTTACCTCATAATTTTGTAGCAGAAAAAAGTATACTGAGTAATTTATTACAACGCCCTGAAACGATTGAAATTACTATCAAAACAATTCGAGTTGAAACATTCTATTTTAAGAATCATCAAGAAATTTATAAAGCTCTAATTGAAATGTATAAAAATCAAATTCCAGTCGATATTTTTACATTAAGTAAAATTTTACATGAGAATGGTTACTTAGAAAAAATAGGAGGTATAAAAGTTTTACTTGAACTTATGAATCAGATTCCTAATTTAACTTATTTAGAAGAATATATTAAATTAGTTCAAGAGAAATTTTTACGACGTTCATTAATTCGATTAGGTTATGAAGCCATTAATTCAGGTCATATTACAAGTATTCCGTTTGAAGAAATTTTAGATGATTTTGAAAGAAAATCTTTCAATTTAACAAATGAATTAAAAAGTGAAAAAATATATAGTAGTGGAGATATTTTTTCAAAAATTTTATCCGAATTGAAAGAAAAATCATTAAAACCTGAATTACCTGGATTAGCATCTGGATTTTATGACTTAGATTCACTTACACAAGGATTTCAGAAATCTGATTTAATAATTATTGCTGGACGGCCTTCTATGGGAAAAACAGCCTTTTCCCTTAATATAACACAAAATTTAATCAAAAATTATAAATTACCGATATTATTTTTTAGTCTCGAAATGTCAAAAGAACAATTAATATATCGTTTATTATCAACAGAAACTGGAATTAGTCAAAATCGTTTAAAAATTGGAAATTTATACAAAGAAGACTGGACTAATCTGGAATTGACCGTTCAAGAATTTTCTCGTCTACCATTATTTATTGAAGATAAAGCAAATCTAACAAGTCAAGATATACGTTTAAAAATAAAAAATATTTTATTTGAATATAATCAAATCGGATTAATTGTTATTGACTATTTACAATTAATGCAAAATTCGAAATTAAAGATTGATAATAGGGTTCAAGAACTTTCAGAAATTACACGTTCACTTAAAAATATTGCAAAAGAATTCCAAGTGCCTATTATTGCTTTATCTCAATTAAGTAGAAATGTTGAAACTCGAGTTAATAAAAGACCCATTTTGTCAGATTTACGTGAAAGTGGTTCAATTGAACAAGATGCTGATTTAGTATTAATGCTATATAGAGAGGATTATTATAATTCAAACTTAGAAGAAAATAAAGAACTACATTCTGCTGAATTAATAATTGCAAAACATCGTAACGGACCATTGGGAACAATAAAATTACTTTTCCAATTAGATAAAACCAAATTTTTAAATAATTCATCTACGTTATAAATGCCCAGATCCAGATTCGAACTGGAGACACGAGGATCTTCAATCCACTGCTCTACCAACTGAGCTATCCGGGCTTAATAATTATTATAGTACATTCTACTTAAAATAACAAGATTATAATCTTGTTATTTTAAGTAGAATGTACTATAATAATTATTGGATATAGTGAAAGTATAATTTAATAAAAAACTTAAATATGTCAGGATTGAAAAATAGCAGCATAAAGTTTTAGAAAGAAATTAGTACTTTAACTATATCTATTAATATATAACTATTTTTTAATTAACTTATTCTAATTATATTTAAACTTAAGAACTAACTAAATTAATAAAACTTTGCAAAATTAGTTTAGAGACAAAATATAATAATTTAATAACCAATCAATAAAATATATTAATTAACAATCTTTTAATTTACATAATTAAGAAATAAAAAATTGTAATAACCTCATTACTTGATAAATACTTCTTTGATTTATTGTATAAATTCGGATATTTCTTTGGTTTGCAAGTTTTTTCAATCGAAAATTTTGTCGAAGATGTTTTTTTAAACCAATTATAAGATTGGCTTGTTTAATATGATTTGTGACAATAATTTTATTACCAAGTTTAGTTACAATCTCCCGAATTAAATTTTTAGAAAGCGAATATGGATAGATAATCAAATTCGTTGTTTTCAAGTTTAATGAGCCAATAAGATTCGCTTGACTAACTGTCGACCAACTATTATGAATATTAATCATTTCTTTATTAAAAAATTGTGAATTTTGAGGTAAAAAATCTTTTTTTAATTTTTTATATTTTATTATTATTTTATCATTTTTCTTTATGTAACGAACTTGTGAAATATTAAAATTATCACGTAATAATAAATCAACCGAATTTTCAACACTTTCATGAATGGTCCAACAATCTAAATTATTTACTTCAATTGCAATCTGAAATGCAGGATATGATTTTCGTTCTAAAATACTTTTTTGAGTCTTACGGCGTTTTGCTTCTTCATCACTGATAGTTACATATTGAACACCACCAATTAAATCCGATAAAGATGGATTTTTTATTAAATTTTCTAAACAATTACCATGAGTAGTACCAACTAATTGCACACCTTTTTCAGCAATAGTTCGAGCAGCTAATGCTTCAAGCTCGGTACCAATTTCATCAATAATAATAACTTGAGGCATATGGTTTTCAACAGCTTCTAACATTATTTGATGCTGTAATTCCGTTTTTGCTACTTGCATACGTCGAGCTCGACCAATACCAAAATGAGGGACATCACTATCACCAGCAATTTCATTTGAAGTATCAATGATAACAACACGTTTTTCCATTTCATCTGAAAGAACTCGACCAATTTCTCGAATAATTGTTGTTTTACCAACGCCAGGTTTTCCTAGAATCAAAATAGATTTTTTTGATTCAAGTAAATCTCGAACAATCGAAATAGTACCAAAAATTGAACGCCCCACGCGACAAGTTAGTCCATTGATTAAAAATTGTCTATTTCGAATGCAACTTATTCTATGAAGTGTTCGTTCAATACCTGCTCGATTTTCTCCGCTAAATTTACTTATACGTTTGGTTATATAATCTAAATCTTGCCAGGAAATAACTTTTTGTGATAAGTACTCGGGACCTGTTGTAAAACGAGCTTCTG
>Ga0102813_1000285_pt1 | contig 24298 bp, 41 predicted proteins | sample ColrivemetaGS725_FD_84512 | JGI IMG/M metagenome (GOLD analysis project Ga0102813, IMG submission 84512) | Estuarine microbial communities from the Columbia River estuary - Flood tide ETM metaG S.725 | ecosystem: Environmental > Aquatic > Marine > Intertidal zone > Estuary | place: USA: Columbia...
ACTATTTTCTGCTCTATATTGTATCGCATGTTCTAGTTGTTTCATGCTGGCTTCTAATCTGTCTTTAGCGATAGATAATTGTGAGTCATTCTTCCATCTGTAATGGTCAGGACCTTTTTCTTCCTCATCTTCTGCTACTTGTTCTGTCTCTGGACTAGCGTCACTGGTAGTTGTTTCGCCAGTCTGTGATAAGTCCAAGTCTATTGCTTCAAGTGTTTCTTTGAAGTTAGGATAAAAATTCTTTGATTTCTTTTTCTCTACTACTTCTTCAACACTCTCATTTGCTCTTTTTAAGGCATTTGCTACGCTTGGATGTGCTGATAATCCCTTTGCAATCTTTTCAATAGTTGCAACAGCACCTGAATAATTACCGTCTTTATATCTAGGGTCGTTTAATATACCGAATGCCATTTTAATTTGTTTATCAGAAAACTCTGCTTTTTCTTCAGTCACTTCTTGCTGTTCATATGAAGATGAAGTATCTTCGCCGTGGGCTTTTAATAATGAAGTGATTGTTTCAATCATAAGCATATTTTCCACATACTTCTGACTCATATATTGATGAGTTTTTAATTCAACTTGTTCTGCTTGTAGCGACTTCTTTGCCTCTTCTAAAGTTTCAAAGTCTCCATCAACTGCATATCCAAAGTTCTTCTTCAAGTATTCATTCATACGAGAAGACACGTGAATATCTGTCGAGTTAAAAAATTTGTTATCGTTTAAATTCATAATAAATCCCAATATTAATACATATTACATGTATTTATCTTTTTAATACACAAACATAATTTTTAAAGAATTATGTTCTCGTAGAGATTAGATATCTTACGTTTATATTTGCCAGCCTCGTGTTTTGACTGTGAGAACCTTGCTTGAGCAATATCCATTCTGCCTTCGTTAACTGCACGTTTGGCCACTTGATATGAGTTCTTATGTTGGATTGCTGAAGTATAATTACGTTCAAATAATGCATTAATTCTAATTATTTCCATAATTTCTGGAGAATTAATTGTTTTGCCTTCATTGAGATGATTAGCAATACAACAAACTGTTTCATACAATTGTATATCTTCAAATAATATAGAATCACTGCGAGTATCAAGTATATCGTATCTTTCTTCTTTGTTTTTCTCTACTGAAAATGCGCCAACTTTGACACCTTTCTCAGTTTTAGTAGATTCTGTAATTGTTTTCTTAACTTTATGTGCTACACTCGTTGTTGCTTCAGCAAAACCTTTCATAATGTTTGCCATAGCATCGACATCTGCACGTTTTACGCCAGGTGTGATATCTACTGGTTGTTCTGAATTATTTGATTGAGGTGATGCTTCATTTAATTTAACAGTCTCGCCATTCATAACTTTCATTAGATTAGCCATCATGCTTACATCTTTTTGACTTGGTACTGACATTTTAGAACTCCTACTAGTTGTTAAACAGTTTTATACCCTCGCAATGTAGGAACTAACACACCTTTGTGTGTCAATTTCTCTGCCAGAACCTCTTCTCTGCCTGACAACTGCGATTCATTTACATAATCTCCCTCAGAAAAGTATTTATTTAATAAATTCTCCTCTTCCTCAGTAATCATTACATATAATCCACCTAATATTTCTTTTAATTTCATAATTGCTCTTGTTTTCTTAATCTATTAAGTAAATTTCTAAACTGTATTCTAGTATCTGGGCTCATTGCCAGATTATCTAAGTTTTGGGCTTGATGTGCCATTGCTTGTCTCTGAATTGGAGTCAATGGTCTGCCTTTTTCTGCTTTATCCATCGCATCTGCTGTTTGTGCCGCAGTTGCACCGCCTAAATTGTCTCTGCCAAGTCTTTGCATGGCTTGTGTTCTTGCTGTTTTCATTTTCTGGTCTGATTGAGCAGCCGCACCTGGTGTTGGTTCAACTGGCTCTTCAACCCCTACATATGCATCTTTTCCCCTAGCATCTGGTCCTTGTGAACCTGTGCTGTATGCTTCGTCTAAAGATTTCCATTCATCATACGATAGAAAAATATCTGTATCTGGGTCATAATAACTGCCCTCTTTTGGGTCATAATATACAACTTTACCAGATTTAGTCATAATAGGACCTTCTAGTCCGACTCTGGCTTTATATTTTTCTGGCATAGCAGGAAGTTCTGACCAACCTTCTTTTACTTCTGATTGTTTCATATCTGGATAAACTTTATCTAGTATTTCCCAGTATTCGTCATAGTCATATACCTTATCACCTACTTCTACATCCATAGGATAAGCATCAAAGTGTTTTTTGTGGTCATCAACGTAATCTTTTATGTCTGTCGCAATACTTTCTGATAATCCCATCATACTTTTAATTGTACTTTCATCTTTAGATTTTAATGCAGACATTACTTTAATATAATCAGAAAAACTTAATGTTTTCATTCTTGCTTTGACATCTTCTACTGGAGAATCAATAAGACTAGCGATGTCTTGCATTCGGTCATCTACACCTTCAACAAACATTGTTTTCTCTATTTCATTCTTTAATGACATTATATTCTCCGTTATCGCCTATTTAGTGTCTTTAAACGCTTACTCGCTGGATTCATTCGCTTAGTCATTTTTGCTTTACGTTTCATTCTAGCGCCCATTTTTGCTTTTGTTCTTGCTAATGTGAAGCGTTTCTTCATATTAACTGGTTTAAAACAATTTCCAGGTTTAGTTACTGTTTTACCTTTAAGTCTTCCTGAACTACATCTATACTTACGAACAATACTTCTGCCTTTACGGGCATAAACTAATTTCGCTTCATATATCTCTTCAGAAATTTCTTCAAATAACATCTTTTTAGCCTATCAAATTAAACATCTGTGCAAATAAGGCAATAAGCATTGTCGAAAATAAAGTTGATGCTGTCCATATCAAAATTTTCTTCGTCTCTGCAAAACCTTTTTCCATTACTGCTTCGTTCTTATCAATCTTTTCATTAATGTCTTTTAATGACTTATTAAAATGATGATACCTCTCATAGCATACTGCTACGTGAGTCTCTAAACTCTCTGCTTCTAAATGTGCTAATTTTGGTTCCTTATCAGCCATGGTAGCATCTCCCTAAATTAAATTACTAATTGTATTTATCATTTGTAGCCAGGAATTAATCTTCAAGTAAAACCAAAAAGGAGACATTATGTCTCCTCTCTCAATTAATTAATTTAATTAATTTAATTATTTTCTATCAAATGGTCTACCTAATTGACCTCTTTTAGTACTATATGTTGTTGCACCTATTCTTTTTCCTAATGCCCTACCAGCGGCACCTGCGGCTGCGATTGCTCCGATACCAGCGGCTGCTTTTACGATTGGTTTATCCCACATCTTCTTCTTTTTATCTTCACTATCGTCAACAATATAATTACCACGTTTCTGTAGTTTTAGAAGTGCTGGCATTATTTCTGCCAATCTTGCTTTTCTACGCATCCATTGAACTAATCTTGTGACTACTAGTGCTTTTTGATTTTGACTCAAGTTGTCCCAATCTCCTACAAGTCTACGAACTGACTTTAACATACCATCTTGGACATTTAAATTTCTTTGATATCTTAATAGATATCTTTGCTCAAATGATGAATCGTTTCTATTATTAGAATAATGAAGTAAAAATCTCAAAATGTCTGCTTTCTGTAATGAAAGTCTGCCTCTTGCTATTTCATCTTTTTCGTCATCGCCAATATCGTTGTCTTTTCCCATTAAACGATTAAGAGCCATATACATATCAGTACCATTAGTTCTGAAATAATCAAAGTTTCTGTAAACCATAGTACGAGATGCTATATCTCCTGCCAATGGGGCAAAGTCGTAATCTTTATTAAAAATATTTAATATAAGAAAATGAACAAAAACTATATCTGCCGCATCATTAATATTAACATCAGACGCCATCTTTTTAGTTCTGAACAATCTACTTTCAGATAATGTATTAACAAATTGAACTTTGTTTACCATTTTCTGCAACTCCAATATCTTGCTTTGTGCTTTGGTCCAGGATTATCGCAATTATGTCTTGCTCTAAAATTCTTTCGTTTTCCTGGATTAGACTTTTTAATTCTAACACCCTTTTGCCCGAAGTTAACTTTAACTACATTGCCCTTATCATTCTTAACATAGACTTTGAATTTTTTAACATCACCCGCACTAGGTTTATTTAATTTAACAGTACGACCTTGATATTCTGCTTCAAAAAGTCCTTCTTCGCAGTATGCAAGATATCCATATTCTTCATGGAAATCTTGTGAGTCTTCTAATGTAACTTCTGTAATTGGTTGCTCTATGAGTTCTAACTCATCAATCAATCTTCTTAATTCTGTATTATCCGTCATATTAATTCTCTTTTACTATATCTTTACAAGTATCACTCGCATATTTTTTAAAGTACCTAGGCGCAAATGCGTGTAAAAATACTGCCAGTGCGGCCTTTTTCAAACGCCACGCAATACCCATTGCGTGTTTAAAATGTTGCCAGCGTGTCATATCTGCCTCATCTAAATGCAATTTACACTTCTCGCTAAACATTATTACTTCCTCGTTCTTACATATTATATGTATTTATCTTACTTGAGGGCTCCACTCGTAACTCTTTTACTGTTAGGATGTCTCTTTGCTGTAAAAGTAGAGTGTGACATATCTTTCTTTACTGGTGGTTGTCCTTTTTTTCTTGCTTGTGTATACGGTATTGTTCTTTTGCCCATTGTCTTATTATTAGTAGTTAAAATTATCTCTCTTGTCTCATGTTCGCCGCTGTAAAACCTGCTCTATTGACTAGTTTCACATCCTTGTCTATTACATATCCTTCTCCGCCTCTTTCACCGTTTGTACTGGCTTCGATATCTGCTGGCTGAGAATCTAATGCTGTAATAATCTTATTCTTTGTTGTCATTACACCTTTAATAAATGTAAATATTGCTTCAAATCCATCACTATTTTCTTGGGCGTATTGAAGTACTCTTTCTTTTTTAGGTCCACTTAGTTTTGATGTTTCTACCCATTGACTAAAACTCGCTCCTAGGTTATCTAAGTTGCCTGCTTTTGTGCTATTATTGATATATGTATAAAGAATATTACGAAAATCTGTCATTTTTAATTCTGCTGGAACTGCCAATAATTTATCAATTGCATTAGCATTTGATTTTAAATAACTTTCTAATCTGTCTACTTCTGGTAAGTCAACACCAGGCGATGTAGTAACATATACTGGAGGCATAATAAATGTTCTACCATCTTTAAGTTGACCCATATCTACACTGCTTTTGTTTCCTTCTAAATCAATTGATTGATGTACAACAATACCTACATCACTTCCTGTAATCTTTTGGCCTATTTCACTTTTTTCGTTCACTGAATATGTTGTAGTGTTTGGCTTAAATATAAGTCTACCATCTTTTGATGGAGGGGTTGAGAACCATAATAAGTCGCCGTGTAAATATCCTCTGAAGTCGTCAGGAATAACACTCTCTACTTTGTCCCATATATTTTTCATTTGTGTTGCGAATGCTTTACGGCTATCTTCAATCTCGCCTTTGGCTCTGTTTAAAAACATTTGCTCTAAGTCATCACTGCTTGTTACTCTGCCGTTATAACCTTTTGCACCAAATCCACTTTTATCTGTAAGTACGAATTCGCCATTCTCATTACGACCAAAGATGACGGCTGGTGAGCCATCCCATTTGATACTAATTGATGAAGGAGAAGTTTCTATCTGATGTAATTTAGCGATTGCTTTTTTACCACCTTCACTTCCTGCTGGTCCGTCAAGTCCTAGAATAAGGTCTTCTAAATGTTGAATTCTTGCGCCCTCTTCATTGAGTGCTTTATCCAGAAGTTTCTTCATCTTCTGATGGAAACCTATTTGTTTATTACGAGGCTTTCTTGGACCTCTAAATCTTCTTTGACGACCTTTGTCTAATATATCTTCAACTTTCATCTTACTTATCCCCGTATGGATTTTCACCTGTTAATTTAGGACGAGCAAACCACAGTTTAAACCATTCTTTTGTGCCTGGTTCTATGTTGTTTTTCTTTTGATACTTAGACTTTTCAGTTCCTGTATAAGAAATATTTTCTTGCTTGGTTTCTTCAGGTTGGTATGGCTTATAGATACCAGAAAGAACCTTTAGTTCTTCAAGTTGCTGTTCGAGGCTACTACTTTCTTTTAGCATGAGTTATTCCTCGCTTAAACTTTCTCAAGTCGCCAGTTCGTATGCTATTAACCAAACGCTTAGATAAATCTACGGCAACATCATTATCAAACTCACGGTGAATGAATTCAATTAGATTTATTGCACCAGAAATAATATGTTCGCCCTTTTGTTCAACGAATCTCTCTGGCTCATTCTTAGAAATCGCCATTGAGTTTAATTCTTCAAAAAGACTTTTACGTGGTTTCTTAGTCATAAAATTGCTCTCCAAGAGATAAATTCTCTATCAACAGTATTTATCAATTATCATCAAATGGAGTAGACTTTTTTGTCTTTAACATCGCTCTCAAATCCCTTGAGGCGTTTGTCTTCTCCGGTGGAATAGCGGAGTCACTCATAGTATCAGTGACCGTGTTTTTTCTTTTTAATGTGTCCATAACTTTTGAAGTTTGGGAATCTTGTGAACCAACTGCTAAATCATCATCTTCTAAATCTGAATCACTAATTCTAAGACTATCTCTGTCAAATACTAGATTTATCTTGGAACCAACACCACTAGAACTTCTTGTTTTCAATAATTGTAATTGATATTGGCCACGTTCTCTCATTGCATTACTAGTAAAGATACCAATAACATTATCAGCAGTTTGAATTTTAGAGATACCACCAGCAATATGAGAGTGGTCAAACTCAATTTCTTCTACTGCTGAACGATTTAATTGCGATGCTGTAACTACAACTGTTTGAGATTCCATCGCAAAGTTACGAATTTCTTCTGTGACATATTTGTCTTTGATAAACAAATCACCTGGATTGACTTTCTTAGTCGCAGGCATTAACAAATCTAAGTAGTCGATACAAATACAATCAACTGTTTTACCTGTTACGATTTGAAGTTCTTTTAGATAAGCACGAACATCATTGATTGATGAACCAGAAGACATATACTTAATTCTAAGCATACCAGATTTCTTACCGATAGTCTTCACTTTCAACTCAACATCATCTAATTCTTTAAAGATACGCCTAGTACTCTTGTCAGTTGCCATCGCATCGATACGCATTGCTGACAATTCTTCTGATAATTCTAAAGTAAGATAGACAACATTCATACCGGCTTCTGCCCAGTTCAATGACATATTCTGCATAAACAAAGATTTACCAGAACCAGAACCACCGGCAAAGATAGTTACTTCGCCTCGATTAATACCACCATAAAGTTTATCATCTAAGTCTTTCCAACCTGTAGTGATTTGTCCATTATTATCTTTGAGCATCTCAAGTCTTTTTCTCGGGTCATCAAAATAGTCTGTACCCAAAGACCTTGCTAAACCAATCTGAACTGCTTCTTTGATAGTTGTTTCTACTTCGCCATATTTACCTTCTTCAAGTAAATCAGCACTATTAACGATTGCTCGTTCAATTGCTTTGTGCCTACAGAATGTTTCAAACTCATCTACAAACCAGTCACTATGCTTTGCTATGTCTTCTAGTAATTCTATCTCTTGACCTGTCTCTGCTTTTATTTGTTCAACAGTAGGCATCGTGGAATATTCTTCGCTATAGTTGATTAGATAACCCACGATATCACGGGTTGGTCTATCGAAATGTCTATCATCAATAATACCCATCACTCTGGTAAACAACTGAGGGTCCGTCAACATAAATTGAACAAACAATTTCTGTAAGTCGGGTGAGTAGTTTTTGACTTCTGACATTTAATTTCCTGGAAAGTTTATATTATTATACAAGTTTTTAGACACTTTGTCAACATCTAATATGTTTCAATTAGTTTATCAGCAATTCCGTGTTTGATTGCTTCTTCTGGAGTTAACCAATGGTCAGTTTTTGGTGCTAACATATGTTTACGAATATAAGGCTCTTTCTTCCCAGTACATTTCATATAATGTTCAAGTAATTTTTGATTTGTCCATTCCATATGAGATTGTGCATCTAACATATCGTGGTACTGTCCTCTAGTTCCACCACTAAATTCATGTGACATTACTGCTGTATTTTGTGTTAGATATCTATGTCCCTTTTTTCCAGCCATCATAAGCATAACGCCACAACTTGCGATTGAACCCATGCCATATGTATGTACTGGAATACGTGACTGTTTGATAACATCGATAAGATGCATACAACTATCTACATAACCACCCGGAGAGTTGATATACAAGTGAATAATTTTTGGTGCATCTTTTTCGGGCATCAAGTTATATTCCATAATCATCTTAACTAATGGCATACAGTTGTCTTGGTTAAATTCTTTATCCATGTGTAACACGCCATTTTCTCTTAAGAATTCTCCTGGTTGTTTTGGGGGAGATGGTGGTGCTGGCATTGGAGGCATCGGTGGTGCTGGTGGCATCTCTTTTGGTTCTGGTATCACGTTCGTTTTCATCTCTTTACTTCTCATGTTATCTTTGCTCCTACGCTTTTTAGTGCGGTCGTTTGGTTCACCCGCTTATTTTTATTTACATTATTCGTGTTTTCACACTTATCTTTGTACTATTACTTATGCGGCCATCAATAATCGATTTCAGAGTATATAACTTTCCGTACTCTTTCACTGAATCTGCGGCATCCTTAATATGGTCTTCCCAGATTGGAAATGAAACACTCCAACCATTTTCTTGTGCCTGATATATTAACTTCTTACCGGCGTTATCTCTGTCAGGACATACGATAACTTCCCCTTTAAACTGATTGATATAATCAATTTGTTTCTGTGATGCTTCGTTGCTCATTATAGCAACACAATCTAAGACTGCGGCATCAATCGTTCCTTCAACTACAATCAAATATTCTCTATCTTCTTTAATCTTATCAGAATTATATAAAAAATTCTTTGGTTGCTTTGTCATATATTTAGATTCTGAATTACCTGTAATGTCTCTTCCTGTAAATCCGACAATTCTATCACCTTGTGTGAATGGAAATATGATGCGGTTCTTAAATCCAAATGTGCTACTCCAATAAGTATCTACAAAATCATATAAACCTCTATCAAGTAGATATTTTGCCGCCATAATTGCACCTTCAGGTGGACTATCTTTGTTAATTATATCTTCTAATAATTCTGAACTTTCTGGCAACTTCATTCCAGGAAATGATGGTATTCTAGTAGTTTGTGTTTTAGATGTAAACACCCACGGTCCCTCTGATAACTCTTTTTCTCTTATACTTTCAATCTGTAATCTTTTTATCTCACTCTCAGGAACACCAAGCAATCTCATAAACTTAACAAAATTCTTGTTTATGACTTGACCTTTTCTATGAGATGCAGTTATACCACAGTTAAAACAATGATATGATACTAAATCACCCTCATTCTTCAATCCACCCCTCATTCTTGTATCAGAACGAGCCTCGCCCTGGTCGATACAGCACGGACAATTAAAACTCAGCCAACCGCCTGAACTTTGTCTTGTCTTACCGGGAATGAATTGATAAACAGTTTGTTGTAGTTCCATCTAATTATAATACAGTATTGGAACTTAAAAGTCAAGTGGTTAATTAGTTTCTCATCAAAATTTTATCTACTGTGCCTGTTGCTGTATTTGGGTAGGTAACTCTAAGCCAATTAACGTTTGAACGAACAACATAACCTTGTGTACCAGTCTCATTATTAATTGTAATGCTCGGGTCATACATAAGTTCTGGTGTTAAGTCAAACCAATCATTATCCGATGAACTTGGCTGAACACTTAAATCGCCTTCTATCTTTAGAACTCCTGTAAATCCTGTATAATATACAGCAAATGTGTGAAGAGATTTAGATTTGATAGTATCACCTGCACCATCAAATACAGTAGAGATAAACCTGCTACCATCATCAAAGAATGTTGATGTTGACTGTGAGTCTGAAAACTCTGGATAAACATCATCTAGTACCTCAATTACGCCGTGAGCATTGTCATTCACATCTGTATAAATGATTTGCTCTACACCATTCTCAACAGTGTACATTGCGAATTGATAAAAGCCCTCGGGGAGTAAGACTGTATCTGATGTCGCAATGGCAACTGTTGCCATACCTTTAGTTGCGTTAGTAACTGTTAAATATCGAAAGAGAACATTTTCCCTTGATTCTCTGTCGTACATTTTCCATATAACAGTTTTTCCAGTAAGGTCTACAGATTTTCTATCTGTGTCCCTAAATTTAAATCTAAGAGTATTGTCGATACCCTTATGCAGTTTGTGTGTAGTATCGTACATTGGCATATTCCCCAGGTATTGAGACATAGTTGCGTTGTTGTCGCTATCTAAGACAACAACCTCTATATCTCGTTGGTATTGGTATAAATTAAAGTTTATCATGTATGTATTTATCTTCCAGACTGTGATTTATAGGATGCATAAATATAATTTATGGAAGACGAAAACAAAATAAAATGGCTACAGGATAATTATCCATTCTTTTCTTGTGTTAAATATGGCAATAAAAAAGAATATACAGAATACCTTGGAATCATCATTAACAGTGACGCTACAATCACATCAATGTACAACTTCGAAATAATCAATACTGCCGAAGCAAGAAAGCATTTTATAGAACTTGGCGAACAATGGTGGTGGGAATCAAATAGATTGATTCCTATAAACCTTTTTCTACGTTCTCAAATTGAACCATTCAAAAATTGTATTCTGAATATGAATTCTAAAGATGTCGAAGTTCTTTGGGGACCAGAAACGAGTTTAACGAATATTATTCAAAAGAGAATTAAGAGGCGCTCTGTTCAACTTGTTCGCAAAATAGATTAAGTTGCACCACGATACTTACTGCATATGCAATTGCGTGTGCTTTCTTAAAATAATATGAACCATCAGTTGGTTTAATCCAAACTTCTTTCTTAATTTTTTCTTTACTCTCGTTTAAGAGAGGTCTTTTTGCTGGACGTATGATTGCTAGAACTTCTGCAAGTTCGATAACACTAGATGGTTTCAACACTCTTAAAACATTAATATGAGCGTGTACGTGTGCGAGATTTTTAACAACATCTTCGTGTTGCAACAAGTCCCATATTGGCTCTTTGTTTGTTAGTTCATCTAAGTGTTGTTCGTCTCTTACGCCAGTATATAAAGAATTGTTTAGAAAATCTAACTTGAAGTATCCTCTATCTTCTGCCTCTTTATAATCAATTGATGAAAGACCGGTAAGTTGGTCAAATGGAATAGGCTGAAGATATACACCGCTGTTATGTTTGTCATAGGTATCGTCTTTCTTTTTTATAATTGCTGGAATATGCTTGAAGTGAACCAACAGGTCATCTCTGCTAACTACATCAATATCAATATCTGTTTTTACTACATTCATTTCCATACCAAAGCGAACATTGCCGCATCATTTTCATCTTCAAAATATATCTTATCTGATTTTCCTATAACATATATTCCATTACAATTGTCATCACACCAATCTACTAGTTCACCTAATCGACCAGCACCTTTTACAATTGGCTTTATTTCATAATCTATCTTATCAGAAGAAATAGCAGTCCATTTTAAATAATCTTCGTTATCAAAATCAGATGCAAATCTTCTTTTAGGGTTCTTTTCAGGTCCTACTATTCTACGAAGTCTTAATAGACGTTCTTGTGTTCTTTTGGGATTGCGTCTTATTAACTCTCCCACGGAAACTCCACCCAGATATTTTCTTCATCTAAGTCAATTTCTTCATTACAATAATCCATCGGAACTTTAGAATTTGGATTATCAATTAATGATGCAAATCTTACATTTGTATGCCATACTTCTGATTTGTAGTCTCCTACCATGCCCATTGATTCTTGCCAATCATTCTGTATCCATTCCATTGCGTCTCCGCCTCGATTGATATCATCAATAATTAAAATTTTCTTGTTATCTTTTAATGCATCCCTAGCCATAAGGGCATTACGTTCAGTATTTTCATCAAGTCCATCTGATTCTAATTGTACGCATAATGTTTTCATAGGGATGTCAGTAGTGTGTGAAAGTAGAACTGCTGGTACTAATCCGCCTCGTGTTATGCCTACGATATAATCGGGTCGCCATTCATCTTTAAACATTTGCATTGCAATTGAATTTACTGATACTTCAACTCCTACCCAAGTGTATTCTCTAATATGTTTCATTCTGTCTCCATATCTGGTCCAGAAAGTAATGCTTCTGCGGCCTTGTACTGTTTGTAAATATCCTGTAACACTTCATACTTCTCTAGCATCTCTTTATCGGGTACAAGAATTGATAAACGATTTTCAATTGCTTCCAGTCTGCTACTCATAGATTTAATTTCATCATCTCTTGGGTCACCTAAATCACTCCAATAATTATCATCAAGTGTTATTGTAGTAGGCGATATGTAACCATCGGAACTATCTGTATCTAATGTTATCATTAAATCTTCTGGATTCATTTCTTATTCTCCTTTTTGATTACTTGCCAACTTCCATCTGGATTTTCTATCCATTCTAAATCATCGTCTTCGCCCCAACCCAACCTTGCTAAAGTTTCCTTTGGTAACTCTATATATAATTCACCCGTTTCTGGGTCTTTCTGTATTAGTAGACTACCGACTACTGAAGTTTCTTTTTTCGTTGCCATTATATACCTGCCTTCTTCAATATCATTTTAACAAATTGAACATCTTCTACCCTTGCGTTGAACTTTCGTGTCCAAAATGCGGGCTCTAAATAATCATTTATCAACGTCAACTCGTGGTCAGAAAAACTATCAATCAATTCAGCACCATTATCACAATTAAAAATAACCCAAGGACTAATGCGTCCTGATTTGATATAATGTATAGCCAATGGTTTACTGACTTCCTCAAAAAACTTGTTAAAAGGTCTTTCATATTCTTCACCCCACTTCTGCATTAATAATATGCTTCGTTCTACCGCTCTGTCCGCAGATTCTTTTCTATTTAACTCCTGTACATAGGTATTATATACTGAATCTGAAGTCCATTTATCTAATTTTACACTATTTTGTATAACAAAGTCAACGTATTCTTCAGGATTTATTGCATTTATATTTAGTATATGCTTTCCAAACTTAGTAAAACCTAGATAAAACTTACTTTTTGCAAACATATCAAAGTCAATTGGTTTGCCTGTTGCTTGTGTTAACTCATAAAAACGATTGAATGCATAAAATGCCAGTCTGCTATACTTTTCATTTTTATTCATATATCGTCTTTTAGGTTCACAGACGTGGACCATTATAGTCTTTTCAGACTTAAACTTTTTTAAACAATATTGACATTCAAAACTCATTTACTTTTCTTTTTCTTTGCTTTCTTTTTTTCAAAAATTTCACTGACTTCTTTGTCAGACATACCCATATCAGTTGCCATTTGTTTCATATCTGAAACATTGTTCATTTTTAGAAACAATTCAACTTCAATACCATTCATTGTAGGATATGTTTCTGAAACAAATTGCGAAATAGCATCTTTCTTTATTTTAGAGTTTGGTGCTTTAATCCATTCGTGGTACTGCTTCTTACCTGTTCCGGTCAAACACATTAACTTCCAAACTAATTCTTCGTGCTTATAGATATCTCCATAATGCTTGTTTACAAATTCATTCGTATTGAGTAACAAATCATCTCTATCTTTACCTTTCGTAGAACTTGCATATCGAATGAATAACCAACTACTCCACGCCTTCTTCTTTTCAGCGTCCAGATTTGCATACCAATTGAAATCTCTTCTATCAATTGCACCCAATACATCAGATAGTGGTAACTTAGCCGCCATTATAATACCTTCCACCAAATAAAAACAAAAAGTTCTGAGCATGTTTTTCGTAATCAAAATAAAAAGACTCATCATTATTGCCAGTTTCTACTATCCAATCTGACCACGGAATATTTTCTACGCACCATTCATAGGCAGTACTAGATTTCTCATATGAGTCTACTACAATTCTATGATTTTTAAAAGAAGTCATAACTGCTCATTTGGTCTGGAATTCGATTTAAGTCTTTTACAAAATATGCACACTTTGGACTATCTCCGTATTCTAATGGGATTGCAAGAATATGGCCGTACTTCAATTTAGGAAAGAACCATTTCACATCTGCAAACACATTGTTAATTTTAATTGGTTGCCAATCCATTGTATACCCTTTTAATGGATTTGTCAATAGCGTATCGAATTTACGTTCATTGATACTTGTTAATGGAATGAATTCTAGTAATCCTAGGTCTGCTTCTCCAATCATAATATTCCAATCTATTGGCATTTCAATCGTATGTGGGCCAATACTAATACTCATACTAGGCGCACTGAATGTTTCTATAAACACAAGTGGAATAAAAAAGAAATCTGGGTCATCTTTATCTGTTACATCCATGACACAATAACGAATGTCATCAATTTCTTCTGGTAAACTGTTCATTTCAAAACATCTGTTATCTGGTGTTAATATTTTCATAGTTGTCCTTTAATATGTAATCTTATCGATTGTGAATGGGTATGAAGCATCTTTGTAGTACTTTTTTCGTTCTGTTAAATGTCTTTTTGAAAACTTACAACGACTGGTTACATCCCATATTTGTACAAAGTCTTTGTCTTCTGCCATTCGAACTCCACGACCAATCGATTGGATAACTCTAACAAACGATTTGCCTGGTTCTAGTAGCACTAAATTAAAGATACGAGGAATATTAATACCAACTGCGGCTACTCCATAAGTGGCAATTGTGATTGTATTAGTACCTTCATTTATATCATTGTATGCATCTTTTCTATCTGAGACTGCCATTGAACCTTGAACGAACTCAGATTCTGGTATTAAATCCTGTAATGCTTCTCCATTTTTAATTCTATTTGTCAGAACAAGAGTATTTCCAGTTTTGGAAATGTCTTTAATCATCTTAGAAACATAACCTAATCTCTTTTTATCTTCAAGTAAAAATGTCATTTCATTTTGATAGTTGGAGTACACTGCTGTTTCTTGTGTCTGTACAATGTTCACATGGCAGTTTGCTAGAACACCTTGGTCCTGTAATTCTTTTGCTGATAGTTTGTTTATAACATCACCAAGTGAACTACGTAAACTAGCAGATTCCCAATCACTCTTAGGAATAGTTCCTGTTAGTCCCCAACGAATAGGCACATTAGCAAATACACTAGTCAGTAAATCTTTCAATACATCTGCTTTTGCTTGGTGAGTTTCATCAACAATTACACAACAGACGCCATCAATGAAGTCCATAATATTGGCTTCACCTTTCTTAGTCTTTTTTAATAACGAATTGAGAGATTGCCAAGTACAGATAGTATGTGTTCTACCTTCTTCTTTTTTATCACCAAAATATACACCAACATCTAATCCACAATTTGTGTAATCTTCTTCTGTTTGGCGTACTAAGTCTTTATTTGGTACAATAACAATAGACCTACCATATTTCTCAACTACTTTACTCATAGTTGCAGTCATAATCGTCTTACCAGCACCTGTGGCTATCTCTTGGAGACACTGTGGTGCTGATATAAACTGATTGATTACTTCTACTTGATAGTCTCTTAATACAATTGGTTCGCCCGCTTTTATATGTCCTTCAGGCCAAGTAACTCCCTCCCAGAAGTTCTCAGTTATAATAGGAAAACTCATTTCTTCGTTCTCACGCCTATCATCGATGGTTATCTCGTAACCTTGTTCGATGATTACTGGTAAAACATCATCTAATAGATTTAGAAATGTTCTGCCACCGACATCACAAAAGCGGACTGTGCCATCCCATCTACCGAGTTTATATGCAGGCATATGATATGCGTGAGGTAAGAAATACTTCAATTTATCACTGCATTTTCTACGAGTTGATGGGTCAAGGCCTTCTAACTTGACATTTACTTCGTCCTTGATTATGATTGTACACTTACTCATTATGATGCTAATTTATACCATTCTGGTTGCTTTGTTTTCCAAGTTGCAATATGACTTTTATGTTTGATGTAGTAATTTCTGTATGCAGTCACACTGTCTTTATCTCTTACATCATCTGGCATTGCTTGGGTTGGTTGAGTAAAAGATGCATCACTGATGTTTACAGGTGGATACTTCAATGCTTCACTCAATTTTGTATAAGATAGGTGGTCTTTACCGTATCGTATCTTAAATTCTTCGTGTAAATGAGACCACATTTCATATAGAAATTCATAATTATGCCTACTTGCACGAGTCCAGATGTTACTTGGATGATTTACGTGTGATGCTTTATAGATGATATTTTCCATATTGTCACTTAAACGCCATCTTTTGATTCGTCTACCAATTTTATTCTTATCGTGCCACTCTACGCCGTCACAAACACGATGGGCTGTTGACATTAGTTGGGCATACTCTACGAGCATCTTACTACAGTGTTTATCTAGGTGCATTTCTGCACTTGTTTTTGCATTTTTGTCTAAGTAAAATATATTCATATAATTTCTCTATACTCTCTTCTTGTCATAATAACTTAGTATAACATAATTCGCCATATAATTCAAGTCTTTTCTGCATAAAAAAACGCCGGTAATATTTCTATTACCAGCGCCGAGGGGTTGACTTTTTAAACTCTTATGAAACTCTACGCTTCATACAAGTTGATTCTGCTAGAGTTTTCCATCTTACTTTGTTCATATTACGAAGGTCTGCAATCTTTTGAGCCATTCTCAATGAGACTTCACGCAACCTATCTTGTTCGTCAACCATAAACTCAATGATTTCTTGCTCTTCAATTTTAGTTAGACCTTTAGTATCAAACAACCCACCGTCTCTGGCAATCTGTTTAATTCTCATAATCTTATCACGGGTAGTATCAAGTGTAAGGTCAAGGTAATGACAACGAGAAAGAATTGCTTCTAAGTGGTCTTTGATTTTAGTTTGTCTAGTACTATCAAACTTCAAGTTTGTAATAAAGATAACTGAACCTTTAAATTCGAATTCACCGGGAACACCTTCTCTACGCAAGAAGTTGGAATCAGAGTTCCAAGAAATTCGTCTTTTCTTGCCACTATCAAGTGCGGCTTTAAGAATGTTCAAAGCATCTTCATTCCAAAGAATACTATCACAATCATCTAGGACTACAATACTTTTTGAATCCGAGTACTTGTAAAGAGTACTATATAAACCAATTGCCGACATTGCACCTTTAACAAAGGTATGTCTTAATGGTTTATCAGCCATCATATCAAACAAACTATCTTTTTCAAGTATTTGTTCAACACCAAATGTTTTACCGACTCCTGGAGGTCCTGTAACAATCATACCTCGAACAATACCGTCTAGTGTAGCACCCGTCATTTCTTCTAAAATAGAAAAACGTTCTGCAATTCGGTCAATCGCTTGTTCGTCAGTTTCAATCACTTCTTTACCAAGTTCAGCATTTTCTACTTCGGTAACTTGGTCTTGGTTTTCAATCTTAATTCTACAAGCATCACGGCCAGAAAATACTTTTTCAGTCGCATCTGTTGTTTTAACTTTTACAAAGTATGACCCATCTTTCGACTTAGTGATACCTTTAATTAATGGGAAACAACCGTTTATCTCGGTGTTGTTATAAGACCCGTTTTCTATTTTTATCATATTCATATTTAACCCTCTCATTTGTTTAATATAAGTATATTATAGCACAGATATGATATCTGTCAAGTTTTTAATCATTTTATACTTCAGACCTACGCAGTGAATAATCTTCTTTCTCTACTGGTCCATCTTTTAGTACCTTATGGGCTTCTAGCCACAGAGAACTGCCAACTACTTTCGTCATATCGTTCACTAGTAGAGCCATTTCTTCTGCAAACTTAGGTGCAAAACTCTTATCAAACACAAAAATAGACAAACTGTTGTCAATCATATCAGCAAGTTTAACAAATTGTGCTTCTGCAGGCGCCTCTGCTAGTCGTTTCCTATCGATTGCTTTACGAACAGCACGATTGCCATCTTCTGGTTTTGATGTATCTGTTAACCATTGAACCATTGTGGCAACTTCGTCACCAAATAGAGCATTAATATCTGCTAGTGTGTACGCAGTATCCTCTACAACATCGTGCAACAACGCACCAGCCTGTTGGATTTCGCTACCACCGTGTTGTGACACTAGGCGTGCTACTGCCATAGGATGAACAATATAGTCTTCACCAGTGTATTTCCGCTTCTGTCCCTCGTGGGCTTTAATAGCGAAAGCGAATACATCTTTAAGTAAACTTGTTTTCATCGTATCTTAAATCTTTCTGTTCCGTATACAATTTTATTGATAGCGTCTCGTTCAACGATTAATTCTTCTAGTGTCTTGCCGTATCTCTTATAGTCCATATCTTCTGGACTAATAGGTAACCATTCACCAGTCTTTTGTGACTTTACATACTTAATCATACAGACACCTTAGATAGTTTAAGAGTAGTCAATGTAACTGGTAACAATACCGCACTCATAGTCGCCACAAAAAATACTAATCCAAATATTATCTCTGCCATCTCACTATTATATTCTGTCATTTTTACTCCTCTCATTTAATATACTATTATTGTAACACAAAAATGTGGTTTGTCAAGTTTTTGTAATTTTATATCGCAACATCCTTGAAGCCAAAACTAGCAACTACTGATTGCTTACCAGTTTCATCTTCGACAATATCACCGACACTAACACTGTACATACTTGATAAACGTTCAATGTTTTCTTCTGGTCCCATATTACCTACGTGAAATACACCTTCTAAACTATCAGCGGTAATATTTGATACGTGAGTATAGTAACCACGGTTGAAGGCATCAGCCGCAATCATACCTGTATCATTTTTACGTAGGTTCATATCTAATTTTAAAGATTGCTTATGAACTGCATCGTGACCTTCTTCGTTAATCAGGTCAATTTCTGCGTCCGTAAGGTGGATTTGAAACAGTTTAAATTTATTCATTATTTCTCTCCTTTAAATTCATAAGGTTTATCCCACTTACCAATGTTAATGTGAGTGTAATAAGCAGTATCAAAATAGTCAATCATTGCATCTGACTTGTCATACCAAGCACGACCACCCTCTATTGATGCGGGTGCAGTCTTCATAATATTGATAATTTCGCTGAATAATGCTTTGTGTTTACCGTAATTTTCAGGATAATACTCATTGATTTGCTCGTAACCATCGAACACATATTCGGCAGCCTCTGGGTGATACTTATCTTTTTTGTTTAAACTTCCGTCAAAAAAGTTGATTTCACCAGAAACAATAGAAACATTCAGACTTGAATAATTATTTCTAGTAACAGAAAATTTTAGTTTGTTTTTGAAACGCTCTTTAAGAGCAACTCGAACCGCTTTTACTTCTTCAGTTGATATATAAGCCATTTATTAACCTCTCTTTATTGAATATACTTATAGTATACATCAAAACGAGGATTTGTCAAGTTTTTAGGTGTTTTTTGTGTAAATTAGACTGGAATTTGTTCTTTTTCAGTGGGCATATCGTCTAAAACATCCCATTTTTCAATAAAATTGTCTAAATCTGTGTCTATTAATGAACGGCTGTTGCCTGAATCTATATATCTATAAGACAAACATATAACGAACGGATTATCTGGTGGATAATACGCATCAGTAATTTTTGCTAACCGATGGCTTGTTTTGTGTTGGATTATTGTTCCTGAAGTTATTGTTGGTTTATTCATCATAGTTTTATATTATTATTAAACAAACTGCTTACACTTTCTTCATTACTTACTCTGCGAATTGCTTCACCGAACAATTTCGAAACACTAACTTGTCGTGTCTTTTTTAAATCGCTAGGACAACGAAATTCGATACTATCTGTAATGACTAATTCTTCTAATACACTCTTTTCCACTTTTTTACAGGCTTCACCTGTTAATACTCCGTGAGTAATGTATGCTCTGACACTTAATGCACCAGCATCCATAATTGCCTGAGCGGCATTACATAATGTTCCGCCACTATCAACAATATCATCAACTAAAATAGCGTGATGTCCTTCAACCTCACCAATAATGTTCATTACTTCACTTTGACCTGCTCTTGGTCTGCGTTTATCAACAATAGCAATATCATCGTGGAACATATCAGCAAATTTTCTTGCTCTTACAGTACCACCAGCATCTGGTGAAACAAATACAGTACTTTCATACGCTTCATTACCCAAATGTCTCTTAATATCTTTGGCAAATACAATACGACTTGTTAAATCATCAACTGGAATATCAAAGAAACCTTGAATTTGTCCAGCGTGTAAATCCATCGTCAGAACTCTATCTGCTCCGGCTTCTGTAATCAGATTTGCTACAAGTTTAGCAGTAATTGGTGTACGACTTGCACTTTTTCTATCTTGTCGTGCGTAACCAAAGTAAGGTATGACTGCTGTAATTCGTTTTGCACTACTACGCTTTGCGGCATCAATCATTACAAGTAATTCCATAAGATTATCGTTTACTGGAGTACTTGTACTCTGGACAATAAAGACATCTTCACCTCGAACATTCTCTAAAAACTCTACACTACTTTCGCCATCAGCAAATGCTTTAATGTCAGTAGGAACTAATGCAGAGAAACAATATCCAGCGATTTCTTCTGCAAGTTTTGAATTACTATTTCCAGATATAATTTTCATAGTTGAGGAACTTTGTTATCTTCAATTAGTTTCTCACATTCTCTTTGAATCTGCTGAACTTCAAGTTTCATTACTTCGATTCTTTGTTGCTCAACAGTAATATCAACTATTGCAGTAGCAACTTCGTGTGCCATTTGCTGATATCCGTATTTCATTCCACTCTTATAACTAAAGTAAGCACAAGCGCCGATAAAAGCACTCATCATTATTACTATATCTGTTCCTATCATCATCATTCCTTAAGTTTGATTATTAAAATAGTATAACACAATTTAGTCTGGTTGTCAAATTATATACATATTTATCTTACTTCACATCAGTATCTACTGTATCTAAAAAGTCGCATAACCGAGGGTCTAAATAATCGTGGTAATCTCTATTAAGTACTTTGTCTGTTAATACTGTATAATTTTTCATTCTTCGTTGATGATATAATTTTGTTTTCTCATCAACTTTATTATTCTTTATATATCCTTCGAAGTTTTTAATAATACGGCTCAAATGAAGGTCGTAGGCTGGAAGTCGTAAAGATTTGTAATACTCTAAGGCTTCATTTATTAATTCATCGGGTAGCCATTTAATATGTAAAACATTGTCCATATTATGTAAAGAGAAGTTTATATTTCCGTCAACAGCAAAATGGTCATATTTCAAGCCAGAAACAATATCAGGATAATTAGCAAAATCAAATATATTGTATGCCATCGCTACCGCACTAATCTCAGCCCAACCTCTAATTTTTCCTGATGTGAAATATTCATCTAATGTTTTCAATCGTTTCTTTAATAAGTCATAACGATAAGGCGCTCTAATATAGTCATATGTACTGCCTGTGCCGTCTGCACTTATCAGCATTCGTATGTGTCGAAAATGTGTTAATAGTTCCATAACCTCAGTGACAAATTTAGTGCCATTTGTAGTTACTTCTAATGATATATGTTCTGCGTGTCCAGTGTCAATTATATATTTCAACAATTCAATAAAATGAGAATTTATAAAAGGTTCTCCGCCTGTACATTGTATTTCTTGTAATTGTGGGACTAATCGTTTAATTTCTTCATATAGTGTCTCTGGGAATTCTCCTGGTGTCCATTGCCATTTATGTGCATCATCCATATATAAATCTAAATCATCTTCTTTGGTTACATTTTGTAAAGCAAGATACTTGTGCATTTTATTATCTAACGGAACCCACATATCACTGCTACCACTTGTACACATTAAGCAATGTAAATTACACTTATTGTCAAACTTTAAATCTAATGAACGTAGTCTTGGGTTTTTGACCATCTCGTCTATATCATACTCGAAACCTCCGTCAGCATGGCCTACACCAGGTTCTATGTAAACTTGATTCATTCCTTGTCGTTTGCTTTTTATTCCTAGGTCTTCTTGTCGCCAACAACTACTACAGGCAGTATGTCGTTTGCCCTCCATCATTTGCTGACGGATATCTTTCATAAATTTACTATTGAATGCTTGGTATGCCGACATGGCATATGGTTTGAATTCTGTTTTCTGGTTGGGATTATACATTTCGAGGACAACTTCTTTGTCATCTGTTCCCATTGCCACTGCTTCATTTGCCGAGCAACAGGGTCCGTATGACCCACCATTATGTAAAACTAGTGCGGTAAATGGATATGTACACCAAGTGTCTGAGGGATAACTTTTCATATCACTATTTATTCTATTAATACAGAACTGACTTACGCAATAGTTTCTTCTTTATCAACTGGTGTTTTTGGTTCTTCTACAACATCTTTTTCTAACAATGTTATCAATTCATACATCTCATAACAATCATATCCTGAGACCGCTAACGCACCTTTGATGTATGTAGGATTAATTGGCAATAACGCCTCATTTATTTTGTGGTATGTAATTATTTTGTTTCTATATATAACTCCGCGAGAAGTTAATGAAGTGCATTCTTGTACATAATAGTCTATTCCGCCTAATACCATCACAGACATTTCTTTATCTTCTAATTCAGATGCAAGAACAAGCAACTCTGGGTCAGTATCAATAACTTGATGCGGCTGTGCCTCAACTGACTTCACAAATGCAAATATAATTACAGCCGTTATTAATGTTGCATAAGTTAGATACTTAAATGACATGACCTCTTTCTCTAAGTCTACGTTTCCAAGCACCACCTATTTTCTGCTCAGAATATTGTTCTCGTAACCAAACTAGAGTTGGCTCTTTAACTTCTTCTTCAATTCCTGGATTTTTAGCCAAAGATTCGATTAGTTGATTAATTTCATCTTCAGTTAGATTTAATAGGTTCATCTTGTTCTCCTTCTAGTTATAATTTATTTATGTTATTGTTTTACGATTATCTTTCTTCCAATTAGTCTGTTGAATAATATTCATAGCCCATAAGAAATGGCTAATCTCATTCGGATGACCATCATTAATTGGTGACCGGTGCAATACTTTCCAACTGGTTTCTAATTTATCTAATTCTTTACTGATTAATGTTGTAACATTAGAAATATTTTTAAATATTTCAACTTCTTTCACCATATATTGCCATTTTTCTGGTTCATTTATCATAGGAAGTTCTATATCATTTTCACCAAGGCAATTTAATGTGTAATTAGACCAAGATTTTTTAATATAGGTCTGAGTGTCAGAGACCTCGTAGTCATTTATAAAATCACTGAAATTTTTCCATATACAAATTTTTGCATTTGGCAATTCTTTAGCAATACCAGTTAGTTCATCAAAATCACTCTTTTCACGCAACTTAAACCAATCATTGAACTTGGGATTCGTAATATCTTTTCCTAAATCTTTTCCTTTGAAATAATCTCTGCCTGGGGATGTTAGTTGTGCAATGATATATATTTCTTTATAATTTTTAAAGTTAGGATGTTCTTGTATGCAATTTATCATACTTCCAAGATTCTCTGTTATCGTAGAATTATTAGCACCTGGTATTGCCTTAAGTAGCAAATCAGCGTTTAGGTATTGTGCTACTCTACCTGAAAAGATATTACAAATTCTTTTTTCTAAATTATCTTTATGTTTATGTGATTTTATTCCAAATAAACTATCTCCATATGTCCAACTTTCTCCACTGACGATTAATAACTTGTCTTTGCCTCGTGGAACATAAACTCCCGTGTTTTTTAAAGGCAACCTATGGTGCTTAGTTTCTTCTGTGTGCGTTGTTTGGTCAATATAAAATGCAGGACAATCATCTAATAGTGAAAAATCACCTATATCGTACATTTTATGGTCTGTCTTTTTCCATGTCTTTAATAAAGAAATCATTTTATTTCCTTAAAGGCGCACGTTCTATGTCTTCTTCTTCACATTTTAGTCCTGTTTGTATTTCTACGATTCGCACAGGTGTAGAAGTTTTGTTACTTAGTTTATGCCACCAACCAGAAGGTATTTCTACATTTTCGTGTATTCCTAGTTCTCTAGGTTGACCTTCTAACTCTAATGTAGCAACTCCTTGTGTTACTACCCAGTACTCACTTCTATATTGATGTTTTTGTAATGACAAAGATTTTCCTGGAGATAC
>Ga0102813_1000304_pt1 | contig 23420 bp, 18 predicted proteins | sample ColrivemetaGS725_FD_84512 | JGI IMG/M metagenome (GOLD analysis project Ga0102813, IMG submission 84512) | Estuarine microbial communities from the Columbia River estuary - Flood tide ETM metaG S.725 | ecosystem: Environmental > Aquatic > Marine > Intertidal zone > Estuary | place: USA: Columbia...
ATGCACAATTTGCTCCTGCCTTTGGATGCATTGTTTTGGTGTTATACATACCAAGCATTTCATCGGGCATAGGCCACATACCTTTACCTATCTGAGCTCTGCCTTTAAAACCTGTTTCAAGGCCAATATCAACATTCCAGTCCTCGTATGAAGTAATCCATTGATGTTGTTTCATAGCAACTTTGGTAATCATAGGACCAGCTTCCATGCTCGTATGTATCTCATCACCTGTTCTGTCTAAAAAACCTGTATTAATAAATATGACTCTATCTTTAGCAACTTCAATACATTCTTTTAGGTTAACTGTTGTTCTTCTCTCTTCATCCATAATCCCCACTTTGGCAGTTAGATTTGGAAGACCTAAAGCTTTTTCTACTGCAGCAAATAAATCACATGTAAATTGAACTTCCTCTGGTCCATGCATTTTAGGTTTTACAATATATATGCTGCCAGCTTTAGAGTTTTGATATGGACTATTTTTATTTAAATCATGCATTGCGATACAAATGGTAAACATTGCATCCATAATGCCCTCAGGCACTTCATTGCCACCTGCATCTAATATACCCGGGTTAGTCATAAGATGGCCCACGTTTCGAACTAACATCAAACTTCTACCAGATAAGACCAAGTCTTCTCCAGTGTTTGAAATATAGTGTCTATCAGAATTTAATGCTCTAGTCATGTTAGAGCCATTTTTGCTGAAGGTTTCTGTTAAATTGCCCTTCATAAGGCCCAGCCAGTTTCTATAGACTGTTGTTTTATCCTCACCATCAACCGCAGCAACAGAATCTTCACAATCTTGAATTGTGGTAATAGCAGATTCCATCAAAATGTCTTTTATTCCAGCTTTATCAGTGCTGCCTATTGGATGACTAGCATCTATTTGAATTTCAAAATGTAAGTTATTATTTATAAATAGCAATCCATAGGCATCATTACTGTTATTACAATAGCCCACATATTTTTTAGGATCTTTTAATTGAGTTTTAGCTCCCCCAGCAAGTAATGCATAAATGTTACCCTCTGCAAAATCAAAACCTAATACATCTTTATAACTGCCTTCTTCTAGAGGAATAGTTTCATCTAGAAAGTTTTTTGCAAATGCTATGACTTTATCTCCTCGAACAGGATTGTAGCCTCCTTCTCTGGTAGCACCATTATCTTCACTGATTACATCAGTACCATAAAGAGCATCATATAAGCTTCCCCATCTAGCATTGGCTGCGTTAAGTGCAAATCTTGCATTCATTACTGGCACAACTAACTGAGGACCAGCAATTGATTTAATTTCAGGATCAACATTATCTGTTGCAATTGAAAAATTAGAGCTTCGTGGGGCTATATATCCAATATCTTCAAGAAATTTTTTATATTCTTCATGGTTGTGCTCAACGTCTCTTCTTTTAAGATGCCATTGGTCAATTTTGGATTGAATATCTTCTCTTTTTTCTAGCAATGCTTTATTTCTAGAAGAAAAATTATTAACTATCTCTTCAAGGGAAGACCAAAAATTTTCAGGAGCAATATCAAGTCCTTCAAGAACCTCATTTTCTAAGAAATCTTTTAATTCATTTGTAACTTTTAAAGAAGTATTGATATTAAGTTTTTCTTCTGAGTTATCTTGAGGTGAGCTAAAAAAGGACAGTATTTTTTTAAGTATATTCATTTTAAAATTATAACAACTTCGAATGAATAACCAACAGCAAAAAAATAGCTTTTAATGTTTTATTTTGGACAACGCTTTATCGATATCATAACCCCATATTTGTTTGATGCTATACATACCTATCGATGGTGCATACTTTATAATCATATTTCTGCCCATGACCAAGATTGGGTTTTTGATATGATTAAGGTAACCCTGTCTTTCAGATAAAGATTTAATTTTATGAATTCTTGGTAATCTTAAATTTTCATATGCCATTTGCGAATTTTTTATATCTCCTTTATAGCTAAATATCAGCTTTCCAAACGCATATGCATCCTCTAGTGCTAAACACCCACCCTGGCCAATAAAAGGGACTATTGGATGCGCAGCATCTCCTAAAAGAGTTAAGTTCTCAAAACATAAACTACTCGGAGCTGGCCTAGTGTAGACCCCCCATTTATAAAGAGTTGAGCAGTCATCAAGGAATGAAAGGAAATTATATGCACTTATTGGTAGATCTAACTTTAGCTCCTCTAATGATCCAGGAGCTTTCCAAGACTCAATATATTCTTTATTGGTTTTGACTGCTGCAACAAAACTTATTTGTGAACTAGAGATGGGGTAAGTAACAATATGATGATTAGGGCCTAATAAGGTTTCAATATTAGCTTGTTTTTTATCGACTATGGATCGCCAAACTGAATAACCACTATAAACAGGATTATCCTTCGGAAGAATTTGATTTCTGCATATTGATTTTATGCCATCACATGCAGCAATGTGTTTCACTTTATAAGTAATATTATGTGAAAAATGTAATTCAGAATTATTTATACCTATAGATCTTAGCTTATGATTAAATAAAATTTCACCACCTAGTTCGATATATTTATTTAAAAGAACTTCATATAAAGTTTTTCTTGTAGTCGTTATCACATCAACATCAAACGATTTAATCTGTTTATTGTTTGAAAAGTGGACAGCATTTTTTGGATTAGCTGATCGCTCTAAGATATCTTGGTATATTCCAAGATTTTTAAGAATTTTGATGCCGTTTGGAGATATAGAAATTCCGGCACCATAGTTACTAACTTCAGATGATTGTTCAAATATTGCAACAGGAATTTTTGCCTCTTGAAGGGTGCAACCCAAAGCTAGTCCTGATATTCCTCCACCAATGACAGCAATATGATTACGATAATTATCCATTTATTTATTATGCCTTAATAATAATAAAGGAGGCATATAGCCTCCTTCATGCTTTAAATAATATTTAACTTTTTACAGGGACAATTGCAAAAGATCTTTGATTTTCACAAGATCCTCCCAATGCTTCTAAAGCTTCATATTCTGGCATTTCTTCAGCAGCACTCCAAAAACTTGACCAGTTTTTTCCATAGTCAGTAATTGTTGAAGTGAACACTGCTTGAACATAGTCATAGTCCCAACCTGGTGTTACGCCCATTGATGGCCATATCATTTTTCTACCAGCTACATCACCTAATTTTTGTGCAGCCTGAGCATAAGCATAATAAGCGTCATACTGTTGTTCACCAGTAACTCCGTCTCCATATCTGCAATCAGCATATACAACATAGCCAGCGTTTCCATCTGGAGTCTCTGACACTGTTCTTTGCCATGTATTTATAACTTGAGCATTGGTAACAGGTAATTCATCAAGTAATTTACCACCATTTTGAAACCAATAATCGTTTCCTACTGCCTGATGTTCTGGACTAGAATTTATACCCAACCAAATAAAATCAAAAGTATCTAAATTGACTCCGTAATAAGGAACAAGCATTGATGATCTATAGTCAGCATTAGGCTCTGCAGCTTCACCAGTAGTTGCCCATTTTTTCCATTTCTCAGCCCATTTCATCATGTCATCCATATCCTTACCATCTTTAAAAGAACTAACATAATATTCTGCAACATTGGCTTCATACTTAGGCCCGTCTTCTTCAGCAAACAAGCTAAAAGAAAAAACCATAGCCAGCGATAATAAAAATTTCATAATTTCTCTCCCATAAATTTTAAATTAATATTTAATATTACATTAAGAAAAGCTTATGAAAAGAATATATGTGTATATATTTTATATTTAATCTATTCTTCCATTGATGTCATATCTGTTGATAAATTCCCATATTGTATCGCTGGCACTTATCCCAAAGGTTTGATTTTGTGGCCATGTGTGGCCCATTATATCTACCTTGTACAATTCAACTTGAACATTGTTTATACATTTTGAGTAAGTACGATGCTCTAAACCAACACCAATATCGAAATAATCAGTAATACTAATAAGAGGATCAGTGTCACAGGAGTTATATGTGCTCCAATAATCTATAACATCATCGATGCTTTTCATTCTCAAAGCAGAATTTCCTTGATAAGGAACAACCCCATCAATAGCTCCATGAATCTGAAGAATTGCAGTTGGGTGTGATGGATTGCAGTTGTCATATGTGCCATAGCTCATGGAGCCAGTTACCGATGCTACAGCAGCAATTTTTGAACCCAGATTGCAAGCCAAGTGATAGCTCATAAACCCCCCATTTGACATTCCGGTTGAATATATCCTATTTTGATTAATATTATATTTTTCAGATACTAGTTCAATAATCGTATCTATAAAATCAACATCATCAACGGTACTCCCAATAGTCCAACCACCAGAATTCCAGTGAGATACGCTAGTTGCTAGCACAGTATTTAATGGCGCACCCTGAGGATGAATTAAAATAAAATTATTATCTTTGGTATAAGCTAAATCTCTAAAATCTGCATACTGCATTTGAGCTAAAGCATTACTTCCGTATCCATGCAAATTAAATAAAATAGAACTCTGGCCATCTGCCTCTGGATGACCTAATTGTATATAGTAATATCTATCTAATCCTTTGTGCTTTAATTCACATATGTATGTTCTATCGTAAGTACTACCATTAAAACTTTGACATTGTTCACCAGAATCTTGAATATTTGGGTTATTGCTTTCAGGAACTACCTCACTAGATGAGCCTCCACCTCCTCCGCTGCATGAGGATAAAAAAAATAGAACTATCGTTAATCTAAATAGCATATGAAGACTATAGTGAAGAATAGATAAATATGGAATGGTGCGGTACGCCGGTCTCGAACCGGCGGCCTTCTGCTTGGCAAGCAGACGCTCTACCAACTGAGCTAGTACCGCACATGGTTGTGTAATATACCTTCTAAGTTATGCGCTTTCAAGATGAATTTTTTTATTAAATAAGCTAAATTGAATTGAATTTCTAAAATTTATCTAGTCAATTGAAATCTTATTAATTTCCTGCAGGCCAAATTCAGTTTGCTTATTAAAAGTTATGAATGCTGCATCAGAATCTAAGGGAACTGGAATATCAAAATTACGTTCAATATCTCCACCAAAAATATGCTTGTCCTCAAAATCTATATGTTGAACATGAATATAAAATGGGTTTCCAAGTCCTATCATGCGTATTACATTTAGATCTTTATCAAGCACTTCTATAATATATTTATCTGAACGTGAAGGTGCTCCAAATATTCTAAAAGTATCAGATTTTGGAATACCAATTCTTGAGCTATTTATAGAAATTCCTTGTTTACTAGCATTGAGACTATAAATCCTATTTTCCTCTCTTTCAGATAACCCATGAGAGGAACTTATAACCCTCTGCTTAAAATCTTGCTTTTTTGAAGTATCATCTGCCGTTATATTGAAAGCGACAATTAGAGATAAAGCTATATATATTTTTTTTACCATGATGCCCAATTTATACCCCATGTAAAACCTAGCGGACCGTTCATATATCCATAATCATAATTACTATAAGTAGATGGATCGGGGTCTCGCTCAAAATCAGTTCCATCACTCCAGACAAAATACGATTGAAGCATTCCTTCATAAAAGTCGGTATTATCAAGAACGTCATCCTCAGCTGTTATTGTTCCAGTTAAATCTATTGCTTTTATTGTATATATAACTACACCATTATTAGAAGGTCTATTGAAAGTAACTCTTTTTTCATTTTCTTTACTTACATCCTCAACACCATCAACATACCATTTAATTGTAATCTTTTCAGGATCAAACTTTATGTCACTTGCATCAATTGTTATTGACTCATTGGCTCCAGATGCATCTTCATTAAAACCAATCTTTGCTTGGTCTGTATCCTGATTAAAAGCATAATAAAAACCTTGGTTCTGTATTGATCCAATTGCAAAACCCTCTACATTTACTTCTCCATAACCACCCTCGTTACAAGAGTCCATTATTGAACAAAAGGTTGGTCGATAATTATCAAATTCTCCGTAATAATTACCCTCAAATAAACCCACCTTACTGCAATCTGGATTTTTTCTTATAAAAGGATACGTTACTTCACCATTATCAGGATTTGTCTCTGCAGCACCCCATTCATTTACCAAACATCCACAATCATTGCCCTCTATATATTCATTGGCGTCTCTATCATAGATTCTTCCATCTCCGGTGTTGTAACAAACCTTTATATCTTTTCCTAAAACGTCATTTAAGTCTTCAATTTTATGATTCCATTTAACAAAAGATACGTCTGATTGAGTAGTGGTATTAACACTATCATCCGCAAACGAACTAACATCTCTATCATCTTCTGTTCTATATTCATCGCCCATATAACCATGAGCGTGCCCCAACTCATGCATTAAGGTATTTTTTGTTCTTTCAGGGTCTGATGCAAGAATTCTTTGAATATTTCTATCCCCTAAATTTACTCCTCTTCCTTGAACGCGAGTAAGAACAGACACAAGAGTGTAACCAGGCAAAAGTGTATCTAAAATAGCTGTATCCATATCATCTATGCAATAAACATCTTCATCCCAGTCGTAGCAGCCAGTTCTAATTCCTACAGGTGAAGAGCCATCTGGCAAAACAGGCTCAGCAGATAAAATTGTAAAGTAGTCTTTATTAAAAAAATCTTTTGCATCAGAGTCGTTTAGCTTATTTACAGACGCTAGCAATGCTCTTCTATATAAATCTATTTCACCTGCATTATTAAGCGAATCTCCTATAAATAGATACTTAGTTTTACCCATAGCACTTGGTCCACCTGACAAATAATAAACCCTATAGTCTTTAGGACTTTTATCGCCTCCATCAAAACCATCTTCAGGATCGTCATCTTGCTGAATTCTTATTTCAGATCTATTGGATACAAACCATGAGTCGAAAGCCGCACTATCATAATCCTCTCCGTCAAAAACCCTTACTTCAGCGTTATAAAAACCAGCATTATTGAGAGATATTAAATTAAAATTTACTTCCCCTAGTGATGGGTTATTGGTATCTGCTGTAAAAGTTCCATCAATGGTTTCATCACCTAATTTGAGATCAAAACTCAACTCACTAATTTCATTATCAACATCCTCAACAGTGACTTGAAATGTTTGATTGGCATCATACAAAATCGTATCTTTTGAAGTATTTGGCAATGTAACAAATGATATTGAAGGCAGGTCATTAACTGAAGTAACTGTAATATTAACAGTAGCAGTTTTTGTAACATTTTTTCCTACTGCAGTTACAGAATATTGAAACTGATCGGAGCCAAAAAAGTTTGCATTAGGCTGATAAGTGATATTGCCACTTGAAGCTAAACTCAGTGAACCGTTTGAAGTGGTTGCTGTAATTTCATAGTTTAGTGTTACTTGTTCATTTGCAGTTGCAGCCAATGAGGCAGAATAAGATTCATCTTCATTTACTGAAAATGAAGTTAGGCCAATTGATAGTTGAAATGGGATATTTGTTGGAGGAGTTACTGGAGTTATAGTTTCTCCACCGCCTCCGCCGCCTCCGCCACATGAAGATATAATAAATACTAAAGTTAATAGATACAGTTTATTCATTCTATGAATTATATCAGTCATAAAAAAAAAGAGGATCATAAGATCCTCTTTTTTTTAATATTTTAAATATTAGAAATTTGATCTAAATCCTAATTTATAAATAGGTCCATGATCTTGAGACAAGAATAACATTTCTGAATATCTTGCATGAAGACGTGTTGTCTCATCATTAATATTCATCATGTCTAAGAAGACTGTTGTGTTCTCATTAACTCTATATTGATATGTAGCATCGATTTGCAATCTTTCTTCAACATAAAGAGGTTGATCATAGTTACCAAAGCCAGCTACAGTTTCTCCTCTGTAGTTAGCAGCGACTCTGAATGTATGCTTATCGTCTTCATAAAAACAGATAGGTTACCTGCATCACCAAAACCTGGAAGTATAAATTGAGGTCCAACATCATCTCTATCGATATCTACATCACCACCAGTAATTTTTGTATAGTTAAACTGCATGCCATATGGAGTTCCTTCAAAAAGGTGCTGCAATGTTAACTCAAGGCCGGAAACATCACCTTCTTCAAGGTTTTTAGGCTGTGAAATTCTAAACAGCGCAAGTGGATCGCTAGAAGTTGAGTCTATGTATCCAGGATTACATCTCCACCAACCACCATCATTACATGTATTATTACTCCATGGCTGTCCAAATGCCCATCCATTATTCCACATACTTGGCAGTGTTGTGCTGCCATGATGTTGCATTGCTAGAGCAACCCACATTGCCTGACGATAGTCATCACTTAAATCTGGTTGACCCCATAATGATTGCTGTGACACACAATATACCCATGATCCCTCGGCACCATATGAGACAGTATCAAGTCTTCCTGCTTGCACCCATTCATCTGTACAAGCTCTTGCAGCCATAATTATTTCACCATAAGCTGCATTAGTAAGACCAAACAGGTTTTCAGATCTTGTTTCTGTTGAAATAAAATCTGTAATCTCTTTTCTAAAAATATTAACAGCATAGTAGCTTCCTTCTGCGTAATAGTTCTCATATGCTAGATCAATATTCGTAGACTTCAATGACTCAAGTTCTGGATTACCTCCAACAGCAGTAGGATTGTAAAAATCAAAATTACCATATTGGAAACCAGAGCTTTTTTCTTGCAACGATGGTCTTGCTAATGTCTTACTTGCTGAAAATCTTAATACTTCGTTTTCATTCAGCGAATATGACATAGCTAGACTTGGAAGAACGTCTTCTGTATCACCCATTCTTGGGGCATCAAGAACATCACCTCTTACATAATCAAGACCGTTAATGTAATCTACTCTAATATTAGTTGGTGCTGCCTCAAGAGAAGTTGAAACAGTATCAGATGTTTCATATCTTACACCTGCTATTATGTTTAAAGGTCTGCCATTAAATTCTGTTTCCATATTGAATTGAATAAATGCAGATTCAAGATCTTCTTGCACTCTTTCATTAAGATCTATCGGACCAACATCAAGAGATCCTCCAGCAGCTTCAAATGCAGCAACTGCAGCATTTTTATCTACAGCAAAATAATATGAAGTTCCAAGAACTGTATTAAAAGCATCCATGAAATCTCCAAGGTCAGTCTTCACAAAGAGACTATCAGCAAAATCGTCTGCACTAGCACCAATTAGTTGATTATTTTCTTCGTATCTTCTGTCTTTAAATTTGCTTACTGTTTTTGATACACCAAAATCAACACTAGCAACCAATCCACCGTCTAAGTTTACCCATTCACCAATTAATTGGTATTCATTCATCTCATTCTTCTTATAAGCATCTCTAGCAAGAAGTCCACCTAAATAATAATCAGAAGACTCATAGACATCATCAAAACTAAAACTGTTAATACCAGATGAACCACCATTAAGATGAGTAACAGTTGATTTTTTATTAGTAGCAATAGCCATTTCATTTGGCAACTCTGTACCATTTTTTTGGGCTGAAGAGCTATGTGCATCAAAGGTAATTGTAAGAGAATCGTTAACAACAAACTCATGATTCATACCAATTGATCTGTTTGCACTTGTGGTGTCGCCCCAAATTAATTGATGATCGTAAGCTCTATTTTTTACTACCACATCAGTAAAGACACCGTTTGAGTTAATAGTTCCCTCTGCAGTATCCCATGCACCAAGCCATGTACCAAACATTTGACCAACCGAACTAAACTCAACACCGCTATAGGTGTAGTCAAATGTAGATGTAACATTGTCATTAAATGCAAACTGAAAAGTTAATTGAGCATTCTTTCTTAATCTATCATTATCTTTAATTTGATATGCAGTAGGCTCTTGGTAAAAAGTAATACCATCAGCTCTTGTGTTATTGTCAGTTAGAGTCTGCCCATCATGAATATCCAATCTATTATAGTATTCTTCTCTAGCAAGTCTTGAAGGGTTAAACCAATTTGACTCTCTAGTTCCTTCTTCTCTATTGTTTCTATCTTGATAAGATCCAGAGAATGAGAAACCCCAGTAGTCTCTATTAGTTGCATATAAAACAGAAATTTCAGGTGTTTCAGATTTTATGCTAGATGTGTCATGAACGTATCCAACACTTATAGCAGATTTTGTGCCATCAATTGCTAATGGTTTTGTTGTAACCATGTTTATTGTAGAACCTATACCACCTGAAGGCAGTGTATTATTAGTTGACTTATAAAGCTCAACTGCAGCAATTCCTGGAGATGCTATATCACCAAAGTTAAATGATCTTCCTCCTTGATATTGAGCAGGAACTGTTGGCATTTGACGACCGTTTAGAGTAACAAGATTCAGTTCGGGTCCAAACCCTCTAACTGCAACACCTTCACCTTCTAAGTTACTTCTATCGATACCTACACCAGATACCCTGGCAAGTGACTCAGCAAGATTTCCATCAGGAAACTTACCAAAGTCTTCAGCTGTTATAGCTTCCATAACACCTACGTTATCTCTTTTGATTGCTATAGCATCAATTAAACTTGATCTTATACCAGTAGTTACAACTTCTTCAACTTCAGCATTTTCAGCTTCGTCTTCAGAGTCTTGAGCGAAGGTATAAGTAGATAATGGTAATAACACCATTAATGATAATAAATATTTATTCACGGATTTCCCCTTTAGTTTATAAAATATGGTGCATTTAACCTTATTCAGAACTGGATTGTCAAGAATTTAGATAAATATAAAATAATGTAAATAATTTACATTATATGTTCAAAATATACACAAAAAATAGCCTTATAAAAAGGCTATTTATTAAAAAATTGATTTTTGTGAATACTGTCTAGCTTTTAGGTCTAGATTCATTGACGACTAATTTTCTGCCCTCAATCTCAACATCATTTAAAGCTGCGATTGCTGCTTCTCCGCCATCACTCATTTCAACAAAACCAAAACCTCTAGAACGATTTGTCATCCTATCGGTAATAATTTTAGCTGATGTAACTGATCCATGCTCAGCAAAAAGGTTTTCTAGGTCTTGGTCGCTCATGCCCCAAGAAAGGTTTCCAACATATATATTCATAATATCCATTTAATAAAAAAAGAGTATCTTACATGAAAATTAAAGTTAAAAGTAAAATATTTTAATCTTCGATAAATTTTAGCGCTTGATCTCCAAATTGTGACCACCATTCAAGGCCCATCAGGTGAATTCTTTCTAAATTTTCATCCGAGTCATCATCTAGCATTTTGTTAATTTTTCCAATTGGCGAATTGATTCGCAGATATTTTTTATCAAACATGCTAGTTGCAATATCATTATGTATTTCTGAATCTAGCATCATCCCCATAATGTCATTTCTTAACCAACCTACTCCTCCCCATTTAGAAGATGCTTCACCCTTAATTTTTTGTTTATTAAGCCCAGCTCCAATGCTAAGTATTTTTATATTATTAGAATTAAAATATTTTGAAGCATAATTAAAGCCGACAAGAGTTGGATTATTAGTAACCACACCACCATCAATCATCCATGAACCATTTTTTATTTGATATGTTGGGAAATACATTGGAGCTGCACTTGATGCTGAAACTGCATCAATAAAACTTACCTTTGGTGTTAGCATGCTTGAATGAATAACATGCTCTCTTTTCTCCACATCATAACAAAGAGTAACTATTGGCTTTTTAGATTCTCCAAGAGTTTTATTATTAAATATTTCACTTAAAACCTTTACTCTTCCTTTTGTTTCATATCTTGGTCTTGCTTGAATAAGCGATGCTTGATCCCAGAAAAAAGATGTTTCCATTATTTTTCTGGTGTAATCTTTTGACCAATAGGTTTTTAATTTACTAGCTGACATTCCGTCAAAAGCCAAACAGGCTGCATTAAATGCGCCTGCACTTGTTCCCACAAACATATCAAAGATATCCGAAATATTCTTTCCAGATGCAATTTCTAGTTTTTTTAAAAAAACTATACCTGCAATAACACGAACACCCCCTCCATCAAAGGAAATAATTTTCTTTGATTTTTCTTTTTTCTTAAAGATATTTGTAAAAATACTCATTCAAATATTGTACCTGCATATTTACACTACATATAAAAAAGGGCTCATTGAGCCCTATTAGTTTATAAAGAATTAATCTTAATTCTTGGCACCTGATATTGAATCTGTGTCAGCAACTTCGCCTGTTACATTTTTTAAAATAGTGCAACTACCTTTTGATTTATTTAAAGTAAAAGCTACACATGAATTTCTAGATTCACACAAAGCTTGACAGTTTTCTAGCTTAGTAAATTTTTTAGAAGTTTTAACGGTAGCAATTTTTCCTTGAAACATAATGTTTTCCTTTGCTTCAAATTTCATATCAGCGGCATATGAAGGGATCGCAAATAATACAAAAGTTAGTAATGAAAGTTTATATGTATGATTCATTTTTAATCCTATGAGTTATTGATGTTAATGTTTACAGTGTAAACATGTGTTAGTTTACAGTATAATGTTTGCACTGTATACATTAAATAAGAATATAAATGTATATAATTAATTACTAATTTTTATATCTAGTAATTGGCTTGCTTCATTAATACTTCCCGCATTAATTACATTGATAAAACCATTGTCTAGAAGGATATTTCTAGCTTTACCTGATCTGTTGCCACTCCTGCAATAAAGATAAATTTCTTCATTTTTATCTATATAAGCAGTTATGTCTGAAATAGACTGCCATTCGACATGAATTGCTGTCTCAAGATGACCACTGTCCCATTCACTAGTTGATCTAACATCAATTATTGTTTGAGCAGTAATATGTATAGAAAATAAAAATACTATGGCTAATAATCTTAAATGCATTTAGCTTTTAACTCCAATCTTCAATTATTAGATCCGAAGCTTTTTCTGCAATCATTATTGTTGGTGCATTTGTATTTCCACCAATCAATGTTGGCATGATTGATGCATCTACAACCCTTAACCCATCTAGCCTATAAACTTTTAATTTATTGTTAACTACTGCCATTTCATCTTTGCCCATCATGCATGTTCCAACTGGATGGTAAACAGTATCTGCCTCTTCTCTTATAGCTTGTTCTATATCATTATCATCATCAAGATCAATAGGTCTGTAGACATGCTTGCTTGTATACTTTGATAGAGGTTCTTTATTCATTATTTTCATCATTTTTTTATATCCTTCTATCATGTCTTTCATATCATCCGGATGAGACAAAAACTTAGGGTCAATTTTTGGATCTTCAAAAGGATCAGCTGACTTTAATGTTACCTCACCTCTTGATTTAGGCCTCAATAAACATGTATGACAGCTTATACCTGTACCCCATAATTGTTGACGACCATGGTCAACAACCATTCCTGGTGCAAAATGAAGCTGTATATCTGGAATAGAGATATCATTTCTAGATCTTATAAATCCTCCAGCTTCTGCAACCGTAGAAGTAAATAATCCAGTTCTAGTCAAAATATATTTTAGAATTTCATATGGAAATTTTAAAAATATAGTACCTAAAGAAAAACCAATTAAATTAATAGATTTATGTTTGTGCACTGATATATAGTCGATATGATCTTGAAGATTTTTTCCAACCCCTGGCAGGTCTACCTTATGCTCAATTCCGTGTTTTACAATCTCTTCCCTTGGACCAATTCCTGATCTTAATAAAATTTGCGGAGATCCAAATGCGCCAGATGATAATAAAACTTCTTTTTTTGCATTAACTTCAAACTTCTCTCCCTCTTCATTAATACAAAGAACGCCAGAAGCTCTTCCGTCCTCAATAATAATTTTATCTACATTTGTATCAGTTAATATTGTTAAGTTTTCTCTATCAAGTATTGGAACTAAATAAGCTTTTGCAGCACTACATCTTTTTCCATCTTTTTGTGTGGTTTGATAGTAGCCTACTCCCTCTTGACTTTCTCCGTTAAAATCTTCATTAAAACCAAAAATTGAAGATCCTGTTTTGACAAAATCATCAACAGATTTATTTTTATGTCTTATTTTTGAAACATTTAAAGGTCCATTTTTTCCATGAAATTCATTATCAAAAACTTCGTTGTGTTCAGCTTTCTTGAAATAAGGAAGCACTTCATCGAAAGACCAACCATCATTGCCGAGCTCAGACCAGTGATCATAATCCCACTTATGACCCCTAACATACAACATAGCATTAATAGAACTTGAACCGCCTAATGTCTTACCTCTTGGCTGGTAGCCTCTTCTATGCTCTTCTGATTGAGCCTCAACTTCATGCAATTCACCGGTAGAATCTACAACTGAGGATGCTGGCTCAGTTAATATAACCTTCTCAAATTCTTTTTGTGGTTCAGTATTATAGTTCCAACTATACTTACTTCCTTCACCAAGAAAAGCAAACCCCAATGGAACATGCAGTCTCATGTCGTTATCTTTCGATCCAGCTTCAATAAGACAAACAGTAAAATTAGGATTTGTACTGAGCCTGTTTGCTAAGACACATCCAGCAGAACCAGCCCCTAAAATAATAAAATCATAATTTTTCATTTATCTATACTCTAATTAATAGTTTATTAAGTTTATGATTTCAATTACAAACTGTAAACTTATATGTATAGAAAAATTTGGTTACACATTGAGTATATTTAATGGTTTTATAATTTTTTGGATTTTGTTAGGTGCTATAACCTTTATATATCTATTTTTTGTAAGTGCTCCATACGGAAGACACATTAGAAAAGGATGGGGTAGAAATATTTCTGCAAGGGCTGGATGGGTGGTAATGGAATCACCCTGCGTGTTAATTATGTTAATTTACGCATTCATTGTAAAAGATGATTTAGAATCTCTGCATATAATATTTTTATCACTGTGGTTGCTTCACTATGTCCACAGATCTTTTATTTACCCATTTGTTATTGATATGACAAACCCAAAGATGCCAATAAGTATTGCTGTGTCTGCATTCTTTTTTAATATAGTTAATGTAAATCTTCAAGCATTTGGTATTTATTATTTGACTGATTATTCTCAAGATTGGATGTATAGCTATATATTCTTTTTTGGATTATTTATCTTTTTAATAGGCATGTACATAAATATAAAGTCTGATTATCTTATTGTTGCCTTAAGACGAGATAAAGGTCCTGGATATCATTTACCTTCAAAATTTATGCATAAATATATATCTTCTCCCAATTACTTTGGGGAGATAATAGAGTGGCTAGGATGGGCTATCTTGACATGGAGTATCTCAGGGGCTGTCTTTGCTCTCTGGACTATAGCCAATTTATTTCCAAGGGCACTTGCACACCACAAGTGGTATAAAGAAAAATTTGATGATTATCCAAGTAATAGAAAAGCTATCATTCCTGGAATTATTTAATCATTCCTAATTCTTTCATTTGATTTGCAATTTCAACAATTGATTCTTCTGCTGGCCTTGGACTCCAGCCTAAAATATTTTTTGCTTTAGAGGAATTAATACTTCTCAATCTTCCAAGAAAAGGCAAAGTCAATTTTAACTCCTTACTAAAATTAGCCATAATTTTTGTAAGCCAGACTGGAATTGCTAGAGTTGGTGCTTTATCAAAGCCATTTTCTCTAAGCAGCTTAGCAACATCTTTATACCATAAATCTTTTTCAGCTAATGCGAATCTTTCTCCATTTGAAGCTGGGATTTGCATAGCTAGAATATGAGCCGCTGCTACATCTTTAACATCCACATAACCAAACATAAGAGGAACAGCTACAGGCATTTTGCCACTAGCTACCATTTGCACTGCTTTATTAGACTCACCAATATCACCAGATAATGAGGCACCCACTACAAGAGCTGGATTTATTACAGCTAACTCAAAAGGATGATCTTCCTTTTCTACAAAATCCCAAGCAGCACGCTCTGCTAAAGTTTTACTTTTAGAATAATGACTTATTGCTGGGTTTTCTGGATCAGACCAGTCGCTTTCATCGTAGTAGCTTTTTTTCTCAAGCGTGTCAAAAATTGCAGCAACAGAAGATGTAAGTACGACTTTCTTTATATTATGCTTTTTTGCAAATGTTAATGCTCTATTAACTCCAGCAACCGCAGGTTTAACAAAAAAATCTTCATTATGAGGATCAAGAGCAATTGGCGAGGCGACATGTATAAGATAATCACATCCAGACATGCCCTCATCCCAACCGTAATCTTCTGTTAAGTTAAAAGTAAATAAATTTAGGTTCTCAGTAGAAGTATTATGTTTTTCCAATGCTTCTATAATTTCATTTTTTCTATCAGGAGATCTAACAGAACCATTTACTGCATACCCTTGGTTTAAAAGTTGATGAATGCAATGAAGTCCAATAAATCCTGTTGCCCCTGTTACCAATACTTTTTCCATTTTTTCTCCTAGATTTTGATTAATATAACACTAATAAAAATTATCTTTCCAATGCTGCAGCAAAAGATATTATTTCCTTATCCGACCAAGGCCTGCCAATTAAAGATATCCCAACCGGAAAATTATTAATTTTAAAATATGGAATTGTTATATGAGGCAAGCCACCAAAAGCGGCATAACCACCATTACCAAAAGAAAGAATTTCTTTTGAAGCTTTTCTATCTCCACCTTCGTAATTAATTTTCCAAGCAGGGCCCCTTGTAAGACCTATAAATGCATCTAGGTTGTACTGCTCCATTAGGTTTATTGTTTTATTAGTTGCATTCCTTAAAACAACTTTAGATTCTGCATATTTAGCTTTGTCTTGAGCTGCTTCAATTGCAGCATAAAAAATCTCCTGCTTGAAAAAAGGCATTACTAGGTCAGAATTTTCGTTATTAAATTCAATAATCTCCTTGAGAGATTTTTTGTTTTCTGATGAATATTTAAGATACTTTTCAAGACCATGTTTAAATTCATATAAGAGCAAAAAATATTCTTCTTCAGATGGATATGACCTATTATCTTCAATAAAAATAATTTCACCCCCAAGCTCAGTAATATCCCGCTGTAATTTCTTTAGAAATTTTTTACCATATTCGGTATCAAATCCAGACTCAAGTAAACCAAATCTTTTTCCAAGCAATGTTCTATTATCTGCAGCTTCTCTAAAATTAAAATCAAAGTTCTTTGGAATTATTTTTGTTTTTGCATCTTTATGATCGATACCGGCTATGCTTTGGAGAGTTTGAGCAACTATCTCAACTGAAATACCCATAGGTCCAGCAGTATCCTGAGACTCTGATATAGGTATTATTCCAGTTCTGCTAACCAAACCAACTGTAGGTTTCATACCAACTACACCAACAACTGAAGCTGGACAAGTTATGGAACCATTTGTTTCAGTGCCGATAGCAACATCGACTATACCTGATGCCACTGCAACTGCAGACCCAGAACTTGAGCCACAAGGATTATATGCTTTATCAATTGGGTGTACTGTTTGCCCATTAATACTTGACCAGCCACTAACTGAGCTTGTTGACCTGAAATTTGCCCACTCCGATAGATTAGCCTTACCTTTAATATAAAAGCCATTAAGAAGTAGTTTATCTATTAAGAAAGCGTTTTGTTTAGCCACATTGTCTTTTAGGGCAATAGATCCGGCAGAAGTTACTCTTCCCTCGATATCAATATTATCTTTGATAACGATGTTTATCTTGGTCTTATCATTGGACGAAGGATACATCTCAATTAATGAGTTAAAATTATCCGCATACATGTTGGGAAAAACTAATAATATAAGAAAACAATTTTTCATAGGAAACAATATTGTACAAGATTTATTTGACTCTTTATTGATGTAAAGTTTGCTTGACAAAAAAAATATTAATATAATGTTGATACAATTTTTTACTAAACATATTATGAAAAAGATCACTTCTATAATTTTTATCATTTGCTTTCTTTCGCTAAATCTTACAGCGGATATTAATAAAAGCCCCAATGATCCAAGAAAATATTCTACATTCACACTCAAGAATGGTATTGAAGTTGTTACAGTAAGTGATCCAAAACTTGCCACCTCAGCTGCAACCTTGAGTATTGGTGTTGGGCAGTTTCAAGACCCTGAGAATGCTCAAGGGATTGCGCACTTTCTTGAACATATGATTTTTATGGGTTCAGAGAAATATAAATCTCCTAATGAATATATGCAGTTTATCAGCGAAAATGGAGGATCTACCAATGCATTTACTGCTGCAGAACAAACAACATATCTATTTTCAATTAATAGCAGAATGTTCTCTCAAGGACTGGACAGGCTAAGCTCAGCCATAAAGGCTCCTTTATTTGATGCATCTATGGTTGAAAAAGAAATAAGTGCAGTCAATTCTGAATGGTTACTTTTAAGGCAAAGCGATCAATTTGTTGTTAATCGTGTAACAGTAAATACAACAAACCCAAATCATCCAAAGTCTCAACTTGGTGTTGGTAATAACGAAACTTTATCAAGAGATAAAGATGTTCTCCTCTCATCTCTTAGAGATTTTTATAATCAATATTACTCAGCCAATCTAATGAAATTAGTTCTTGTCGGAAATCAATCATCTCGAGAACTAAAATCATATGCAAAAAAGTATTTTGGTAATATCAAAAACAAAAATATTGAAAGGCCTATAACAAAACAGTCTGGATATCTAAAAGACAGTCTTTTAAAAAATATTTACGTTCAAACAAAGGGGGGAACCCCCTCTCTAACTCTAGAATTCCCCTTTAAAGATAATAGAGATAAGTGGAGATCAAAACCAAATCAATATGTTTCAAGACTTTTAAACTCACAAGAAGAAGATTCTCTTTTTTCATTCTTAACTGATGAGGGTTACATTGAGGGTGGAGGAGCTTCTATTAATCCAAATGTCTGGGGTGCTGATGGAGCAGTTTTTATCGATTTTACTCTAACAAATAAAGGAATAAGTAATAAAGATTTAATAATAGATTTAACATTTAAGTACATTGATTTGATATCTTCTAAAGGGATTGATAAGAAATATTATGATGAAATGAAAGCAATCAATGATAGAGAGTTTGATGATTATACTCCTCCTGAAGCCCTGAGTATTGCTGTTAATTTTGGTAGGCAAATTTTTGATGTTCCTGTTAAAAACTTAATTGACTATAATTTAAAAACAGAGAGTTATGACGAAAAGGCTATTCGTGAAGTCTTGTCTCAACTAACGCCTGCTAATGTTCGTATATATCACTTAAGTCCAGATGAAAGCACTTCAATAGATTTAAAATATGCCGATGGATCATACAGAATTGAATCTATCCCAGATGAAGATTTAAATAATTGGGGGAGCACTGAAATAGCTGTCTACCTTCCAAAACCAGAAATAATCTCATTTGATGATGAAAGCGATATAACATTTGAATCGAAAGAATTCGAAACTCCTCAAATTGTCTATGCAAAAGAAGGAGTTCAAGCATTTTTATCACAAAGTAAAAAACATAAAAATAATAAAGGGATAATGCAGGTTAACTTTATGTCTCCTACAGGTGGTAAGAGTGCAAAAATAGAAGCTGAAATGAGCGTAATCTTATATCATTTCTTCAAAAAAAATAGAGGTAAGCTTGCAAAGGCATATCGTGGTGGAGGCATCTCCATTATCCCGTCACCAGATGAATATGGTAATTTAAGCTTAATTTTTATAGGCAGATCTCTCAGTCAAATAAAATATGCTAATGAAATAATGGAATCTTTTGCATCTTTTGATATCAAAGACTGGGAGGTAAAAAACTCTATAAAAGTCATATTAGATAGTTTAGAGAATAGTGAAGAAGAAGATATAAGTAATCAATTATTTACCTATAACTCCGAGTTAAATAAAACATCGCGCTGGAATAGAGATCAGGTAATTAAAGCGCTAGGAAGTGTTACTGTAGATAGTATCCTGCAAACTCATCAAGAATTTATAAGTACAACATTTCTTGATATTTATGCTTATGGTAATTATGCCCCTGAAAAAATACAGAATTTTGCTAAAAAAGCTAGAGAAACAATTGGCGCATCATCCCAGATAACTCATCATAGATATAAGCCTTCATTTAATGCAGCTCCAGGGACAGCAATGATGAAGAAGGTATCAATCTCTAAAGACGGGGTTGGGATCTTAGATAACTACGTATATCCTGAAAAATCTAAAAAAGTAATTGCTCAATTATCATTAATAAATAAACTTTACAGGCCTACATTCTTTAATGAATTGCGAACTAATCAGGAGGTAGGATATATTGCATCTAGCTTTACTACTGAAACTAATGAATATCCAACACTTTCTACAATAATTGTAAGCGACAGCAATAACCTTGCAGACTTAAAAGCAAAAGTTATGGGCTTTAACTATGGCTTTGCAGTAGCTTTTAAAAATCTAGATAATAAGACAATAGAAAATACAAAAAAAGCTATGATTGAGGAGCTAGAGAAAGACCCTGAAAATTTATTTGTTGAATCATCAGCATACTTAGATGACTGGAGTAAAGGCAACTATAAATTTGATAGCAACGAAATATTAATAAGTCATATTAAGAATACTACCAAAGATGATTTAACAGTATTAATAAATCAAATGTTTGTTGAAGGACGTTATATGAATACCACCGTTCAAATTAGAGGCGAAGACTTTAAAGAAACTCCATTTTTTAACTGGTAGATAGTAAATTTATATAAAAAAAAGAGAGCTTATAGCTCTCTTTTTTTTCAAACCTTACAAATAATAAGGAAAAAATACATCCTTTTTAGTCTGCGACTTATTCTCAGTTTTATTTTGAGTGCGTAAGTTGTAGTTAAGCTTGTTAATTGCAATCTGCAACATAACAGGACTAACTATTTTAGGTATATTTATTTTTTTTTGAATATTTAAAACATTCATAACATCTCCTTTTAAAAAGATGCGTTCCTTCGGTATCATTACCTACTTCCGTCTCTTTCGAGATGAACGATGATAATGCGTTCCTTCATCTTGCGACTACTTCCGTCCCCTCGCGGGATGAACGATTAATTTAATACTATCAAAAAAATATTATATATTCAATTTTTATATATAAATAATAGTTTAAAAAATTATTTTATAAATTTTTAATCGCAAAATTTTTTTAATCAGTAATATTTCTATTAGATGTATAGATCTCAATATTGGCTGAAACATCTGCTTTTAATGGATACATAATTAAATCTACTGTTCCACTTCTATTTATGTCAAATAAAAAACCTTGCGAATCAACATTAATACTAAAAGTCGGCCATTCTGAGGTATCTAAGTTAATATAATTAATACCTGAATTAATATATACCTTCGGAATGCCTTTATTATTAGGTGATTGTGTATTCCATGATTGGCTAAAGACCTGCGCAACAATATCTTTGTTGTTATCTTTATTTACATCAAGACAATCAAAAAAATTAAAATTATGATTTATCTCTTCTCCGTCAATGCTTATATCTTTTTCCTTCAATTGATTAGCGTCTATTTCATAAAAAGAAAAAAGTACAACTGGAGTTGACTCACTTTCAGAATAGTATCCATTTTCAATTATTTCACCTTCTATTGGCTTGCTTGCATTTATTGTGGCAACTATTAAGTCATCTTTTCTGCACATCTCTGAAGTCATTCCATGAAAATAATATTTATTTCTATACTCATACACACCAATTTGCTCATAGTTTCCAGTTCCACTATTGTTCCAAGCCTCAAAATAAACTTTAAAAATTTCGTCTTTCATAACCGAAGAAATCACTTCATTATTCTTAACTAGCTCTAACCCCTGCTTCGAATCTTTTCTGCTGCTATTCACTATGTAATCATCAAATACCAAAAAACTAGCAAAACTTAGTTCTGTGTAATTGTTGGAAATATCAATCCATTCAGAATTTAAAAATTTATAAGCTTGAGAGGTGTGACCACCAAAAAGTACTTCGTTATTTTTAATTTGCACAGAATGACCCCAGTCTTTATTCCCAATATTAATAATCTCATAGCCAGAATTTGTGCTTAATAAAACTGCGGGATATGCATAATTTGTTTCATAGGTTTCCCAGTCATATGCTGCCCTTCCATCTTCTGCATTCATTGCAAAAGCAAAATCATCTTTTCCATCTTCATTTATATCACCTCTTGCATACTTTCTGCTTGCTCCCCCAAGCTTTGGATATAGTTCACCAAATACACTCACGTTATCAATATTATAGTTACCATAACCATCGCTCACATAAGCAATCAATGAATCCGGTACATCCTCTTTACTTATTTCTGTTGGGTTTTCTGAATCACACCAAAAATGCGCAATAAAATCAGTATATATATCATCATTAATATTCACGGGAATTAAAAATTGAAAAGATGGGTTGTTGCATGCATTTGAATAATAACTAACACCATCTTCTAAAATTATTGGCGTAACATTAAACATTGGAAGAATAGTATCGGGCACTTCAGGAAGTTGAGGCGGTTCTATTTGTGATGGAGAGGAGTTGCTACCACATCCAATAATAAGCAATAAAGAAACTATAGAAGTTATTTTTTTTATCAATTTAATGTTGCGGTAATCATATGTCAAAAAATATAACACATTTTTTATTAAGAAATAAAAAAGCCCGCTATCGTGGGCTTCTTAGTAAATTGGCATCTCTTGGGGTGTTCTGAAATGAGAATTTCTCTAGCTTATTCTAATCCTAATTTAAGATTTGCTGGAACTGCAACATCCATCATTTTTGGGTCTGATAACTTTAAATTATTCATATGATTTATGAAATCATCTTTTTTTATAAGTAATAATCTTGGATTATTATTTTTTTCTTCATCGATAGTTGATGAGGTCATGCCCTTATAATCATGTCCAGGATAAACAATTGTTTTTGGAGGTAAAGTTAGCAATTTTTGGTGCAAACTTTCGTAAAGATTGTCAGCAGACCCATTTTGAAAATCTGTTCTTCCTGTTCCTCTAATTAAGAGTGTATCACCGGTAAATATCCACCCAGGATTCTCAAAATAAAAACAATAAGAATCATCGGTATGACCTGGTGTAAATAAACACTTGAACTTGAGTACACCTAACTCCAATATAGCTCCATCTTTAAATGAAAAGCTTCCACAACAAGCAGCTGACTCTAAAGGCGAGCCTACCTCACAACCTTTTTGTTTTTGTAATAAACCTGAGCCAGTAACATGGTCAGCATGGACATGAGTATCTAAAACCATTTTTAAAGATAAACCTAACTCATCTAAAAGATTAATATATTGAGAAATATTTTCCTTTACCGGGTCAATAATTAATGCATCATGATTTGAACCAATGATATATGTATAAGTTGATGAACTATGATCAAATAATTGTCTAAGCAGCAAATTCAATTTGACCCCTAGCTTTAACCCAATCCTTAAATCCGCCTAAGTTATATATATTTGTATATCCAGCTTCGATTAAACATTTACCAGCAAGAGCTGCTCTATTTCCACTTTCACAATAAACTACAATAGG
>Ga0102813_1000327_pt1 | contig 22373 bp, 32 predicted proteins | sample ColrivemetaGS725_FD_84512 | JGI IMG/M metagenome (GOLD analysis project Ga0102813, IMG submission 84512) | Estuarine microbial communities from the Columbia River estuary - Flood tide ETM metaG S.725 | ecosystem: Environmental > Aquatic > Marine > Intertidal zone > Estuary | place: USA: Columbia...
ACCAACTAACCACAACTTAAAATTAATAACAATACACAAACAAAATAAGTGTACATCTATTAAGAAAAACAATTTTAAATCAATAAAAAATTATGACTACGAAAAACTTAATACCAAGAGCAAGCGGCGAAGGAGGAATCGGAATTACTGACGTAACCTGGGGTTATGGATATTACGACACAGGAAATTTTAATAAGGGGCTGTTTTTAAAAGGCTCTGGTATCGAAGATGTTATAGCAAATACTGTTACTCAAGGCGGCCTAGGAGGCGAGTGGACTAAAGCTGTTAATGGTTTTGATATTTATTACAACGGCGGCAACGTAGGTATTGGTACTACGGATCCTGGTGCAAAACTTGATGTTGATGGAGTGGGGCGGTTCCTAGTTCCCAATGGAGGATTAACTCTTTGTTCGTTTGCTGTAGGAGCAACTACAACTGTAAATCAACCAGTCTTTGCTTTAGTTACTAATGAAACTAATAATCAGGATAGAGTTAGATTTAATTCTGACGGAAATTCTTGGTTTAACGGCGGCAACGTAGGTATTGGTACTACGGATCCTAGTTCTAATTTACACGTTAATGACATTTCTTTAAATAGTGGTAACTTAGGTACTGCCGTGCGACTGGAATGCTCGGGCTCGAACAATCAATTTGTATCTGTATTGAACGTACAAGATTCATTTTTTGTCAAGGCCAACGGCAATGTAGGTATTGGTACTAGTAATCCTAGCCAAAAGTTGGACATACATGGAAAATTTACTGTTAACAGTGACGGCACTGCTCGGTGGGGTAATATACCAAATGGAATTATTGGTAGGCTTTCGTGGGATGGTGGGGCTATTGGTAAGATTATTTTGCGTGCGGAAAGTAACAACACACTAAGTCTAGGTGCTAACGGAAATAGCGATCATATTGTAATTGACACAGACGGCAACGTAGGTATTGGTACTACGAATCCTGATGCTAAACTTGATATTAATGGTACATTAATGCTTAATACTACTCCTACGAGTTCTGCATGGAAGCTTGAGAATGGTGTTAATACCCTTTCTGTTAAAGAAAAACTGTCGTCTGGGTCCTTCGCCGGTAGAGTTAGTTTTTTACAGGGCGGCAATGTAGGTATTGGTACTTCGATTCCTGATAATTTACTCCATGTTATGGGAGGTGCACACTCTAAAGTATTAATAGAAGGTGGAAGTAGTCATGCTATTGGGCTTCAAATTAAACAGTCATTAGTTGGTGGCGGTCAAGTATGGCAGCTTCAAACCGAAGCAGGGAGTGCAGCATTGCAAATTCGTAATGGTACTAGCGATACAGTTGTTCAGCACATGAATGCTGACGGCAAAGTTGGTATTGGTACTTCGAATCCTATCTCAAAATTACATGCACACGATAATAGAACTAACGCTCACAGTTCTTACGCACTTCAAGTTCAAAATGATGGACTCACTCCACATGGATTATTGTTAAATCAACTAAATGCCGATCCTTCGGAAACAGGACCATCGAGTGGATACTCTATATTGGCTACCTCAGGCGCTACCCAGTGTTTCTTTGTCCTCAATAATGGTGATACATTCAACAGATTTAACAACTATGGACAAATTTCTGATAAAAGACTCAAGGAGAACATTACAGATGCTACCGCCAAGACAGAAGATCTGAAAAAGGTCCGAGTAGTCAACTACAATCTAATTGAAGATGACACAAAGCAAATTGGGGTCATTGCACAGGAGCTTGAGCAAGTGTTCCCAGGATTAGTGAGTGAATCCGAACATCAGGATGGAGAGACATACAAAAGTGTTAAAATGTCATTGTTTGTTCCCATGCTGTTAAAAGGATTTCAAGAACAACAACAACTAATCGAAGACCTAAAGTCACGAATCGAAACCTTAGAAAATAAGTAAAAATCCTTTAAACATACAAAAAAATTATGACTACAAAAAAACTAGTACCAAGAGCAAGCGGCGAAGGAGCAATGGGCGTTACTGACAATGCTTGGGGAGAAGCATATTACGACACAGGAAATTTTAATAAGGGGCTGTTTTTAAAAGGCTCTGGTATCGAAGATGTTATAGCAAATACTGTTACTCAAGGCGGCCTAGGAGGCGAGTGGACAAGGAATGGTCTTGATATTTATTACAACGGCGGCAATGTTGGTATTGGTACTACGGATCCTAATTACGGTACACCTGCTGGTCATGCTACTGGGTCAATGTTTGGTTTGAAGAATACGCTGTCTTCAAGCCTTTCACTTTTCAGGGATGATGCCTCTATTGTAAATGCTAATGCGATTGGGGGAATGTTTTTTTACGGTAACGGTTCAACTGACGGAATTAACCCAGTATCTCCAAAAGAGTTAGCCTCTATAGAATGTTTCGCTGACGAAAATCACTTAGATGACTCGCACAAATCAAACCTGACTTTTGCGACTAATTCTGGTTCCGAATCGACTAGACGAATGGTGATCAACTCTGAAGGGTTGCATATTGAAGGTAATTCTTTAATTGTAAACACAGAAGATAGTGCTGAAGGAAAAAGTATTTACTTTAGGTGGTCAGATGGAGCTGCTATAAATTCTGACAGTTACTTAACATTTGGAACTAGTAGTATTCCAACTGAACGCATGCGTATCGACGCAAACGGCGATGTTGGTATTGGTACTACGAATCCTAGTGCCAGACTCTCTGTAGTAGGCAGTGATTTAAACAATGATGATGACTTAATTACTTTAGGTGGTAGATACAACACTCCCAGCACTGCGTTTCTTGCATCAATAGGAACACACCACAGCGATGTCAATAATGGTGGTATTAAGTTTTCTACTAAACAAAATGGAACTGTTGCAGAGCGATTAAGGATAGACGAAGCAGGCAGCGTTGGTATTGGTACTACGAGTCCATCTAGCAAATTACATATAACAGCTACTCATTCTGATACGAATTCAATTGATAATTTATTGACCTTAGAAGCGGTAGAAAAAAGTGGGCAAGACTTACAACCTGGAGATGGGCTTGGTATATTATTTAAAGTTCCTGTAGGCAACAATGAAACATCTGCAATAGGCGCAAGAATAGCAGCGGTTAGAGAGGGTGGCACAGAAGCCGCTACAAGTACAGAGCTAGTTTTTGAAGTATCTCAAGAAGATGAAACGCTTGATGAAGCTATGCGTATTGATCGAGACGGCAATGTAGGTATTGGTGCTGCGAATCCTGGAGAAAGGCTTGATGTCAATGGTAGAATAAGAATTGAAAATTCAACCACTCCTACAACAACATCAAATCGACTTTATGCTGTGGGTGGAAATCTTTTTTGGGACGGAGAAAATGTTCTTCATGCAAGAGATACCATTGGAGAGATGGAAGACACTTCAATTGGTACTAAATCAAATGGTCAGGTTTTAATATGGAACGCTACTTCTTCTAAATGGGTTAATAATGCTTTAACTGGTGGCAACGGAATTGATGTAACTAACGCTGCTGGAGGTATAACAATATCTCACACAGACACATCTTCCGCAACTTCCTCTAACAATTCTGGAAGAACTTATATTCAAGATATAGGGTTGGATGAATATGGACATGTTACGTCGCTTAGCACCGCTACAGAAACGGTTGTTGATACAAATACTTGGAGAGCTATAAGTAGCACCCCAACGAACGGAGCAACTACAACTTCAATAAGCTCTGATTGGGCTTTTGATAATGTAAAAACAGCGGTGCCAGCGAATGCGGTATTTACAGATACAGATACAAATACTTGGAGAGCTATAAGTAGCACCCCAACGGACGGAGCAACTACAACTTCAATAAGCTCTGATTGGGCTTTTGATAATGTAAAAACAGCGGTGCCAGCGAATGCGGTATTTACAGATACGGTTCCGACATTTTCTTATAATTCCACGACAAAGACGTTAACGATCACAACTTAAGGATTTTTTTAAAATGCCACAAAGCAATATTCCGTTAGGAGATACAGAGAATGTTTTTTTTGGCACTCAGGAGGTTGAGACTTTGATTATAAACGGAACGACTGTGTGGGAAAAAGTTACGATACCAGAAGATATTGATTCAGACGGAACGGCAAACTCGACGGATAATACACCAGCTCTTAGATTAAGAGGTGTCAGACAATCCGGAGGCGGAGTATCTTGGACTGTATACGCTATTTTTACAAACCTTTCACTAACGAAGGCTAAAATTCACGTATCAGGATCGTCTCAATTTAGTGGAAGCTTACAAGACACCGAAAGTCTTTTTAATGAAGGAGCTTATAAAACCGCTGGATTCTCCGCAAGCTCTATGTCCAACAGCATAAACAACTACCCCAATAATTATGAAGCTTATGTGAATTGGTGGGGCGATCTGCTGGCGGCATACAATTCAGACAACGAAGGCTTAACAAAAGCTGCGTGGGGAGAAGATCATTGGCTGACTTACGGAATAAGTGAAAACAGATTTATGCCAAGATATGCCTATTTCAGATTCCCAGTTTCTACAGACGGCACAAACTACACCGACTCTCAAACTATAGAATCCATTGAGGTCTTGATTCCCAAGCCAGGGCCAAACGCTGGAGATGAAGTAAGTCAATACCTGAATCAATACGAACAAATACTAGCTGCTTAATTTTATTTTCTTGACATTTTATTTAGTATTTAGTATACTAGATGAATGACGGATAAAAATCTATTGTACAAAACTAAATGTTATCTAGTAGGGCATATGCAATATGTAAGTGGTCGCAACTGGAGAGATCAAGCCACAGAAGATCTTAAGCCGCTAAGCATTACCTGCTTCGATCCATATAAAAAACCATTCATAAAAGATGTAGAGGAAGATGAAGCGTCTAGGCAAGAAATGGAAACATGGATGAGGACAAAGCAGTATGACCGAGTAACAGAAAGAATGAAAACGGTCAGGGCATATGATTTAAACTTGGTAGACCGAAGCGATTTTATAATCGCGCACCTCGTTCCTGAGGTTGCGAGTTGGGGAAGTGCAGAAGAAATTGTCACGGCAGTTAGAGAGAAAAAGCCCGTGTTTGTAAGTATGGAGGGTGGGAAATCCAAAACTCCACTATGGATGCTTGGAATGTTTCCTCATAAATATATTTATAATACTATTGATGAAGTCATAGAAATGCTGCATGCTATTGATAATGGAAATAAACCAATCGACTCAGACAGATGGAGACTATTAAGAAAAGAATTTAGATGATAGAAACAATAGCAAGTTCATATTTCGAGTTCTTTCCCGGAGATTTTTTAGTCGCAGCAATCGTTGGTTCAATCTTCTGGCTCAAGAAATCAAAAGAAGATGAAGACTTTTACGGATAAATAATTAAATAATTAAATTAAAAACTTGACATTAATAAATATATATACTATAATCAAACCCATGAACAATACAGTAGCTAAGAAAATAAGAAAAATTTTAAACTTTGATCCCAATAGTGCGGATCCGACAAGCAAGAGAGTTTATTCTCGAGCAAAAAAACAATACAACAAATTATCACAAGGAGCAAAACCTTTATTCATAGAAGAATTAAAAAATTTATACAACAATAAATAATTATGGAAAATACAGAAAAACAGTCAGAAAAAATGACAGAAAAGCAGTCAGAGTGGAAGAATCGAGAGTTAGGAGCCTTATGGGTTCGTTCGGGGAAGAGCCAAAAGTACCTATCAGGACAAATCAAAATGGAAACCATGCCAGGCGTTGAAGAAACAATCAAGGTTGTTGTTTTTACTAACAAGGGTAGAGAAAAGAATGAAAGAGCTCCGGATTACGTAGTTTACAGATCCGAAGACGCAGAGACCAAGAAGGTTGAAAAGGTAGTGGAAGAAGCCACCAAGGAAGTTGTAGCTGAAGCGCAAGTTGACGTGAACGAAGATGTTCCCGAGGAACTATTCTAAGCATTATGGAAAAGCAATTTTGGCATAGCAAAAAATTCTGGGCCGCAGTGTTTGCGGCTACAGCTCCGTTATTTAACCACGTGTTTCATATGGGGTTAACGAGCGAAGTTATGATGCAAATTACCGGCCCAGTTTTAGCTTATATTCTAGGACAGGGTCTCGCAGATCTTGGAAAGAATAGTAAGTAAATGTTTAGGGCGCGTACTGGATTTGATTTAAATTGGATTAAGTATGATGCAAGTCGAAGAGGTGCCAGGCTTCGTTAAAAGGCACAAACTTGTACATGGCAAGAATAAAAATCGTGTTGTAGCTTTCAGCCCCAGGGTTGAACAGCTCGCATTAGCAGCTTAAACACCTGCTACCCCTCCCTGTCAGACGCAGATACGGCAGGCGAGGGGTCATTAATCTGCAAAACAGAAAAGGTTTTATTGTTAATAAACTGTAGTTCACTGAATTATTCGGGGGCAAATAATTGAAACAATAAGTTAGATGTTAATATCATAACTATAAAAAAAATTAACTAAACTTGTAGATTCTCACTTATTAAGATTTAAAGACGCGGGTTCGACTCCCGCCGCGTCCACCATTTACCAAATGAACAAAAGCATAGTAGATCGATATATATACCAAAACGAAGCCGAGAGAGAGTTTTATAAATTATCAGACTCTTTTCACGATCTTTATGCCGACAGGGTTTTAATGTCAGGAGAAGCAAGAAACGGAGAGCATCTAACGTTAATTGATTTCGAAACAGATTCAACGTATGGGCAACTATTTTATTCGGTTCTATTAACTGGGCTATCACAATCGAGCCCCAAAGTTACATCTCAACTGATATATGAAAACAGGATAGAGCTAGAATTTCAATTCTTTGATTTTGGATACATTGACAAGGTAAACCACATATACTTAATTAAAAACATAATGGACTGGAGATCGAACCACGATTTTCTCTGCGAAATTTGGAGTCTAAAAAACGTAAATACAGAAACAATAAAAAAACATTGGAAATGATATGAATTTTTTAAAAGGAATAAAAAACCTATTCAGCAAAAAGAAAAAAACGAAAGATAATTTTCGCAAACAGTTTTGTGAATTAATTATGGATAGATTAGATTTTAAGCTAAATCATATTGAAGAAAAGCCTGACGGCTTGTCTGATGACGAGTGGAAAATAATTTTAAATAAAATACTGTTTGCAGTCGCAAACAAAAAAAACCCAATAACGTTAAGGTCTTTAGGTAAAACAAAAATTAAACAAAAGAAAATCACAGAAGGCTTTAGGTTATTAGAAGTGTACTTTAAGAACCTATGAATAACAAAGAAGATGAAGAAGATGAAGAAGATAATGATGAATTTGAAGTGGTTTTTGAGCCCGATGAAGTTCTCATTATGGCTCTTAACGAAATAGATAGTTTGAAGCATTTGATAGAGGATCAAAACTCAGCAATAGAACAACTCAAAGACGGACTTCTTGAATTAAAGAATAAAAAATAATTTTATTCTTGACTAATGCTGGGTTTTGTGGCATAATAGTCTTATATGAAAAAAATATCATTAAACAAAGATGGCACCCCACGCAAGCGTCGAAATAGCGGCACTAAAGGTGGTTCAAATATTGTTTCCTTGTCGGTCGATGAGATTATGAATCTCGCCTCTCAAGAAGTTAATTTTATACCCGTTAGCGAAGAGTGGGTCAAGAGCAGACTCTACGCAAATTACCTACAAGGTAAAAAAGTATCTAATGATTTCTCAGATCTTCAAAGCGTAGAAGATAAAATCGAATATGCACTCACATCTTTTGAAAATGAATAATTATTTCTCACATTTAATAGGACAAGACAACGTAAAGAAGAAATTAAACTTCTACTTAAAGGCTTATGAAGCAACAAGTATTTGCCCTTTCCTCAACTTAGTTGGAGCAAAAGGTCTTGGGAAAACTTTGTTTGCGAAAGAGTTCGCAAAGAATTTAAAAAACAAAGACGGATCTAAGCGCCCTTTCTTGGAGCTCAATTGTTCTACAATCAAAAACAATGAGCAATTCTTTGAGCAGATCTTTATTCCATTAATAATGAATAACGAAATCACTATACTTTTTGACGAGGCTCATGCGCTTCCCAAAGATCTAACGATGGCATTCCTAACTATCTTCAATACCGAAAAAACAAATACAAAAGATTTTACATTTGAAGATCAGACTTTTACCTTCGATTTCTCAAGGCAGACATTTATTTTTGCAACAACAGAGAGTGATAAATTATTTCCGCCATTAAAAGATAGATTAACAACAGTAGACTTTGAGCAGTACTCGCAATCCAACTTGGGAGAAATTCTAAAGTTGAATTGTGATGGAATAAATTTCTCAGATGAAGCGCTAAACGCCTTATCATCTACAGTAAGAGGGAATGCAAGAAACGCAGTGATGAGGTCTAGGGAAGTGGTATTATACTGCGAGAGCGAGAACAAAAATGATTTTAATTTACCTGATTTTGAAGTCTTGGTAGATCTCTTGGGTATATTGCCAGAAGGTATAACCTGCACAGAAAAACAAATCCTAGATATTTTAGCAGACAGAGGAAGCTGCAAGTTGCAGACTTTATCTGCAGTAACAGGGCTGAGTCCAACCTCCCTAAGACGAGACCATGAAGTATATTTACTTCGAAAGAATTTCATGCAAATAGATGGAGAAAGAAAGATTACCAATTTTGGTAAAAACTTATTATTATCAATATAATTAAAATGACAGATAAAATACAAAAAAAAGTATATGTAGTGACAAGAAATTCAAGAAGGACAGAAGACAGGAATTACGAATCAAGAGAAGATGCTGAATTTAGAGCGCAAAAACTCGTGGACGTATTAAAGAAATGGAAAGATCCAGACTTTAATAAAGTGAAAGTAGTGCAGACCGCATCTCCCGCAAGAATTCGCTAAATGTCTGATACAAAAAATAAATATCCATTTGACGCCTTAGCTGAATCAAGGGGGTACTCCCCTGAAAAACTAAGAGGATTTACAGATAACTGCAAAAACGTATCGCACTTGCTCAAAGGAAAGGGGAGCGAAGGAAAACCTATTGTTATTAAAATTGATCTCAAGAAAGTAAAAAACAAAAAACAAAATGAAGACTGGCTTTGGCTAGAATTTAAAAATTCCTACGGAAACCCGGGGTGGATACATGGAGACGCGCATTTTGTTGTTTTTGAAAGGACTGAAGATTTTGTATTTGTTAACAGAAAAGAGCTTTTGTCTTGGTGTGGTAGCTCTCAGAAACTTAGGTATGATTTGCCTTTTGTTAATCTAGCCAAGAGAGCGAAGTATCGAATTTACAGAAGAAATGACACGAAAGAAGAAGTTACTCAGGTTGAATTAAAAGAATTAAAAAAGCTCGAATCTTTTAAAGTTTGGAAAAAGTGAATGGCTAATCAGCTAGAGCTAGATAAAGCTTATATTAAAATGGCTTACGTTTGGGCATCTTTATCCAAAGCTAAAAGAAAACAAGTTGGTTGTTTGATAGTTAAAGGTGAAGCTATTATTTCTGATGGCTTTAATGGAACCCCGAAGGGCTTTAGCAATCAATGCGAAAGGCAAGTGCCTTATTTTTCTTGGAAACAGGAAGAAACAAAACCAGAGGTTCTTCATGCAGAAAGTAATGCCATTACGAAATTAGCAAAATCAACTCAGTCAAGCATAGGAGCAACTATATATACCACGGCATCACCATGTATAAACTGTTCTAAGTTGATTATACAATCAGACATAGCTCGCGTTGTATACGATGAATTATATAAAAATAAAGACGGTGTGGAATTGCTTAAAAAAGCAGGGGTAGGAGTGGAGTGCTTGAATGCTTGAATTTTTATTATTTGTTTCGATTTGTGTTATTTTTTATTTAGCTTTCCGCAAACAAGAAGATTCTGACAAGGATTTAGAAGAAAGCCTTCGTCAGGAAAATGAATTCTTGCGAATAAAGTTAAACGAAGGAACACATTCCACGGAAGAAAGAGAGAAGAATTTAAATAGAACTATACAAGATCTTCAATCAAGCATATCTAAACAACAAAGTATAACCGCATTAAATAATGCCGAATTAAAAAGAAAAGAGTCTGAATTAATTTCAAAACAATTAAAACTAGAAAAAGAACTAGAAGAGGAAACGCTGGCTCGCAAAAAAGTTTTATCGCAAAAGAAAAGTGGTGAGGTTAGGCTTGGGCATATAGCAGAAACGCTTGCTCCGTTTCTTGATCAGTTTGACTTTGAGCCTGAGAAGTGTTCGTTCATGGGGCAGCCAATAGATTATATTTCATTTGGAGATGATGAGATAACTTTTATTGAAGTAAAGAGCGGCAACAGTCAACTCAGCCAGAAACAAAGACATATAAGAGATCTTGTTAAAGCAAAACTAGTTTCATGGAAAGAGGTGAGAATAAAATAACCCGAAATCTGAAAAAAAATTTTCAGAGAGAAAAGCTTCGTGCTACACAATAAAAACTTAAAAAAGAACAAAAAATGAACAAAATTAAATTAAAAATCAAAAAATTAAATGATCGAGCAAAAATTCCCAATTATGCCAAGAAAGGCGACGCGGGAATTGACTTGATTGCGACGACAACAGTCAGCAATGGATATTTTATTGAATACGGAACAGACTTGGCCATGGAGATACCCGAAGGTTATGTGGGTTATATCTTTCCAAGATCAAGTATATCTAAGACAGACCACTATCTTAGAAATTCCGTTGGAGTTATTGATTCGGGTTATAGGGGAGAAATTAAAGTTAGAATGAGTATCCCCGCCTTAGGTTCAAAAAACTATAAAAACGGAGACAAGATAGCTCAATTGATCATAATGAAGCTTCCTTGGGTTGATATTGAAGAGGTGGACGAATTATCAGAGACTGATCGCGGAGAAGGTGGATTTGGAAGTACAGGAAATTAATTTTGTATGGCGAAAACGAAAAGACAAAAAAAACAGAGTGATAGAGATAAAGCTAAAAACTCGAAAGCAAAAGGTTTGTGGAAGCAAAAACATTTAAAATTCAAAACATATATAGAAAACCCAACGATAAAATTCCGCAAAGAATTAGATAATCTTAAACAACTGGGAGCTGACGAACAAAAAATTATTTCAAAATTAATAGAATACTCAAATCACATTCTCTTCAAGCCAAAAAAAGACACCTTAATAAAAGCGAGAAAAACCTGGAATTGGGTAAGAATTAATAGAAGAAAACTTATCTCTGAGGAAAAATGTTTCGTTTGCGACCAAAAAGCAAGAGAATGGCACCATATTATACAATTACAAAACGGAGGCTTACCCGCAAAAAAAGTAGGTATTATACCTATCTGCAGGCCTTGCCATATACAAATACATCCATGGATGCAACCAAATCCAGACAGATAAAATTAAAACTTTACCCTTGACATACAATCCATTATATAGTATAATAAAAGCATGTTAAATATTAAATCAAAGTTAAAAAAAGCACTTATGAAAAAAACAAATCAAAAATACTTCTTGGTTTACAAGAACGCAGACAACGCAGTTAAGACATATGAAATTGGCCGCCCAGATCTTTCCGAATCATTCGGAAACAAAGGCGAAGAAAGAGGAAACATTGGATTCAGAGCCTTCTGCTTCGGTAGAGAAGAAATTCGATCATTTCGCCACGACAGAATCGTATCCCTGACAAGGGCTTCATGACCTCGGAGATAATAAATTATTCATTAAACAAGTTTTGCCCGTTATTCTTAATTAGTTTTATACTTTTTTTAAATTTCGGTTTTTTAACTTGGGAGCCCTATATAATTATGGGGCTCATTTTTTTTGTCGAAAGGTTTAACTTTAAAACTGGTTATGCAGTTGCTTATTGCGAATATAGAGGTATCAACATAAATGAGTGATGAAGAGTTAATTGAGTTGAGGCTTAAAATTTATAATAATTTCATTCAAAGCGTTTCAAAACAAGACGCGCAGTACAATCAGCAACTTCTAAGACTAATTGATTTTGCAGTTAGCGAAAAAAAAGCCTTAGAAAACATAACAAAAGAAGGAATTTCTCACATTTGAGTAAGCAAGATAAAATTTTACTAAAGATAGCCGAAGAGCTTTCTGAATTAACATCCAGATTGCTCCAGCACGTTAACAAGTCGAAGGATTACTCTAGTAAGATATTATCTGAGGTTCAAGATATAGAAAAACAACTCTCCCTACTTAAGTGTGTAAGTAAGGGATGGAAATAATTATTCTTATCGCTCTCGCCGCTATACTAATGTGGGAGGTTTCTAGATCATTCAATAAATGAACAATATAAATTGGGGATTAACCCTATTACTACTAATAATAATTATATTAATACAATGGAACTGATACCAAAGAACAAATTACAAAATCATCATCTTATAAACTATGATAAACCAAGCTCTCCATTCAAGGCGAAGCTTATTCCATTAACTGAAAAAGAAGCTCATACATTAAACCAAGCGTTCGCCCTCAATAGAACAACAAAAAGATACATTAAAGTTTAGTGTATATAAATATGTGCGGATTCTTTGCTTTTTATTGATGCTTAGTGGCTGTGTATCAAAACATAGCCCTAAAATCTATAACACAGAACTTAAGCCAGAAAATAGAAATTGGGTTAAGGTTTACGCTCACGAATTAAAGGTCGCCATTGAAAACGACGATGGAGAAGCTTATTACTTTTTTTGGCCAGAATATTTAAAAGAAAGGGATAGGCAAAGGGCTAAAACTGGTGTAAATAAAAATCAATGAAATTCAAAGTATTTTTTATAAATCTAGAAGATAATCCACAGCCTTGGTTAAAGGCTCAAAATTTATTTTCCCTTCTGCCAGATGAAATGAAAAATTGCCTCGAGAGAATAGATGCAATTGATACCCGCAAAGATCTAAGCGTGGTTGATAATTTTGGATTAAAAATAAATCCTGTTGGCATTTTTTATAAATTATATTTTTCTCAAAGCGCTGGAGCAGCGGGATGCTTTTTAAGCCACTACTCCGCTTGGAAAAAGATTATTGATGAAGATTTAGATTTTGCGCTTATCGTCGAAGATGATATAGTTATTAGTGATTTAGTTAATTACTTAATGACAAATCCAGATATCGATGAATCATTAGATTTAATTCACTTGGGGGCGAGAGAATGGGATGGACTAGAAGCGTATATTTTAAACAAAACAGGAGCATCAAAATTGATTTCTTCTGTTGAAGATTCTTCAAAATTAAAAGATTGCGACCCTTTAGGATTCATGAAAAATCCATCGAATGCATTAAATAAAATTAAAGCAGAAAATCCAGATTTCTCTTGGAACAAGCAAAATTCAATTACTGCTCCTGCAGATAGATTCGTGATGCATGTTGCAGAAACTTGTTTTAATTATAAATTTTTTCCATGTATAGATTTATGTCACTTGTCGGAAGCGCAATCTTCTATATATAATGAAGATTCAAAACCTTACCACTTAAAAGAATACATATCTTTAATGAAAGACATTAATAGTCCATCTTTTGAGTATTGGAATAAAGATTTAACTACAAGCTTATGCATTTGTACATACAACAATCATAAATTATTGCGTAAGTGTCTAGAGTCTGCGTCAAATCAGTCAGCCTTGATGGATGAATATGAGATTATAGTATTAGACAATACGCCTGTGGAAGACATAGCTAAATGCAAAAAAGAATACGATAAAGCGCACAGCCTTGCGAAAACAATCGGCAACTGTAGATATATACATACATTAACAGACGGGCTCTCTGGCGCAAGAAATGCATGTATAGAAGAATCAAAATCTGATTTAATCTATTTCGTAGATGACGACACAATTCTTGACGAAGATTTAATCTCAAGCATGATTAAAAAGTTTTCAAACCCATCTATTGGGGTTGTGGGTGGAAAAATCATTCCTGACTGGAGGTTCGCAAAAAGGCCGGAATGGCTTAGTGACGAGCAATTAAGCCAACTCTCTATGGCCGACTTCTCGGATAGAGATGTATTCCTTCATGAATGTAAAGACCCTATTTGGCTAGTGGGCGCAAACATCTGCTTTAGGCGAGAGTATCTTAAAAAAAACGGCGGCTTCGGGGTGAATTTAGGGAGAAAAGGTGGGACAAATACTCTTCTTAGCGGAGAAGAAGATCAAGCGGTTCGAGAGATTCAAAAAAAACACTTAGCATTATATACCCCAGATTGCAGAGTAAAACATATCGTTGACCCTTCAAGATTAAATCAATCTTGGTTTGTAAAAAGAGTCGCTTGGCAAGCCGCATCAAACGCATTGACTGGAGACCTATGGATGAAAAACGTAAAAGGTATTGATAAAATTCTAAAAGAAAACATGGACGCTTTATTTACTGAGTCAAAAACCGAGTCTGAATTTGATTTGAAACTAAAAGTGGTTTCCATTTTGTCATTTTTATTATTAGAAGGAGAAATATAATTAAAGTTGACATTATAACCTTGATTGCGCCAAGACTTGAGGCAGAGGTTGGTAGAAGGTTATGAATTTTATAAAAAAATAAATCATGTCACAAACATAGTTATGAAGATCGATAAAGCAGGAAGAAGCCGCCAAGAGAAATGATAATTGAGCCATTCATATTTAACTGGAAAGGAAAATCAGAAAACTCTAAAAAAATATTCTTTCAATTAAATTCTATTTTTGATAAAGTTAAAGTCATAAATAGCGACGATCATTATTGCCCAGAAAACTGGATTAATATTGGCGATGAATTTTACTTTTCCGGGCAATTCAATACTGCCCTTAAAAACTTTTCTGGAGATATTTTATTCCACATGCAAGGAGATGTATCCTATGATCGCTGGGAAGAATTAGTTAGCGATGCAATTTATTATTTCAAGCACTATGATTGCGGAATTTACTCTCCGAATATAGACTATACTTGGTATACAACAGAAAGGTTCAGGATAGAAGATAAGCGCAATTTATTACGGCATCAAAACTTAGACATAGTTGGATGTACAGACGAAACGGTTTGGTTCATACATAAAGATATTATAAACCAATTTAAAGATTACAATATTAATCTTCGTAATGAAGATTACGGATGGGGTATTGATTTAACTTTGGCTTCAATTAGTTTTTTAAATAAAAAATTAGTCCTGAGAGACAAAAACCATAAAATCATTCACCCAAGAGGCACAAACTACGATCAAGAAAAAGCAGAAATTCAACTTAAAAATTTCAGAAAACAATTACCCAAGAAAGTCGATAAGTGCATTTCTTTAATAAAGAGAGAAAAACAATCGAAATTATATAAATATTTATCATAATATGAAATTTTCAAACAAGTTATGTATATTGTTTCTATCCACGGAAAAAGAGTATGACTCTGGAGTATTAGACGATTGTATTTCGAGATACTTCCTTAAACAAGTTTCTGTTGATAAAAAATTTGATATATATATTTACCTCAATAAGGGATATATAAATAAATACAAACCACTTTTAGAATACGAAAAATTAGAAAATGTAAAAAATGTTTTCGTTTTCAGCTTAAACTTGACAGAATCTGAAGATTTTTACGCACGAACACCTGAAGATTTCTCTAAAGTTGAATCTCCCAAGAGGTTTAAACTTGGCGGGTCAACAGGGCCAAACAATTTATTTTATCGATCTTTTGAGAATATTTTAAAATTAAACTATAGAGATATCTTAATGCTAGAAACAGACTCTCAACCAATCGAAAATTACTGGCTAGACAAAATAGTAAATTATTGCGACAACAATGTATTTTTAATTGCTGGAAGTACATATAAAGGTAAACAAAAACTCCCCCCTTATGAGCCGTGGACAGGGCACTTAAACGGCATCGCGATTTACAGAAACATTCCATTTCTAAAGCTATTTATTGAAGAGTCTAAAAAATTAATAGAATACAATACAAAAAACAATATTAATAACTTCATTAGTTTTGATGTAGCAATGCATTTCCTTTGTTGCGGCTCATTTGGACAAAAACATTCCAACAACAGAAATCTACCCGAAAATCATTTGCTTGATTGTCCAATAATTTCAAATTATTCTTTACCAATTGACGAAAACACAACAATAGAAAGTGTAAAAAAAGAACACCCTCAAACAATTATATTACATAAAAAATGAGCATAATTAAAGATCCAGAATATTTACCTGTATTTCATCATATAGCTAAAAATGCAGGAACATATGTATTAAGTTGGGCGCAAATGCTTTGCAGAAGATATCATATATTGCGAGGAGACAATACCCAACAATGTTGGACAGCCAACAGAATAAGAAGATTTATAGTTAAATTAAAAGATCAAAAAGAATTAACAATATTTTATTACACACCTACAGACCTCACAGGTAGTAATGATGGGGTTTTGGAATTCAGAGACTGCTTCAACAAAAATGGAGAAATAGACAAGAAAAAATTAGTTAATGCACAAAATGAATTCATTTCTTGTAAATTCAATCAACTTTCAGGCCAAGATCCATTCACAAACATTATCGATGAAAATTCTTTATTAAATTTAATTAAATTAGGAGAGGTGGAAGTTTTTTCAATTTCCATTAACCCATATGCACCCGGCTGGCGCTCCGCAAGATTATATATAGAAAAAATCTTAGACGAATCAAAAAGAAAGCATGCTTTACACTTTACTGTTTTGCGCGATCCATATAAACGAGCTCAATCTTTATTTCATTATTTAACAAGCGAGGAAAGTGCTCATGAACCTACACACGATTCAATTCAAGCAAAAAACTTCGAAGATTACATTCAGTCCTATGAAGTGGAAGATAGTTGGTTCTTGCGCAATCTACTAGATATGCCCGACGATCAAATCATTGAACCTTATCACCTAACACTGACAGATGAATGGCTTCGTTATTTTCGTATTGCCGATACAAGTAAAGTGGACGATTTAATCAATCAAGCCTTTCATGGAGCTTATGGCATTCAACAATCAGATGTGGAGAACCATGTAGTTAAGTGGCATGTCGATAAAAACTCAACACCCAACAAACTAAAAATAAAATTCGAAGATTTAGACCAAACAATTCAACAAACTTTCCTCGATCGCACATATTGGGACAGAAAATTATACGAGAGGTATTGTGATAATGTATAGTAACACACATAAATTTATTTTTTTACACACGGGTAAATGCGCTGGATCGTCGATCAAACAAGCGTTGATGTCAGTCGCGGACATAGATACAGAATTGCACATAGGTCACACATCACTGAATGAGATGTTTAAATTGATCCGTGAATCAGATCATAATCCTGAACGATATTTTAAATTTGGATGTGTGCGAAACCCTTGGGATCGTGAAGTTTCATTGTATCATCATATGAGCACTGTTACCAAGCGTTGGCCAAACAATCCGGAGAAGCGTAAAATTCAATTCGATGGGACTTTTGAGCAATTCGTAAACACACATAAGTCCACTTACGATGATTACTCTAAATTAGATCATGTGATTCGTTACGAATCATTACAATATGATTTTGATATTGTGTGTGACCGGTTGAGGATAGATCATGTAAAGTTGCCATGTGTTGATTATAACACTGGCCGGCCAAGTCGCGAATATAAATCATACTATAACACAAACTCACAACAAATCGTTGCGGAAAAATATGCAAAAGCCATTGAGGATTTTAATTATAAATTTGGGGAATAGAAATGTTAATATCACATTCACATAAATTCATCACAATAGATATTCCGAAAACTGCCACAAGATCTTTACGAGAAACTCTTGTACCGCAAAATGTAATTGATATTGTAGGCGAACCGAGAAAGAATGTAGATTTTTATCAGCACGGAACCGCACAACAATGCCTCAAATCATTGCGAAAGTCGAACAAAAACTTTGCTGACTATTTTTCATTTGTTATTGTTCGTAATCCTTGGGATCGTTATTATAGTTTCTTCAAATACTTCAAAGAATATGCGAAAAAATACAAAAATAAAGATACTAGCATAAAGTGGAATGATGTTGCAGTTAATCAAGGAAGGGCATGCGTGCGATTATTTGAAGGCAAAACAGATAAAATTGTATTGCGAAATATTATAATCAGCAATGCGTGCCAAAGTGATTATTACACAAATACAAACGATGAAATCGTGGTATCACATATAGCAAAATTTGAAAATCTAAACAAAGAATTTGAATTGCTATGTAACAAAGTAAATGTAACATATTCACCATTATCACACGGAAATAAAAGCGTTATAAAAGGCAGTTATCATGATATTTACACCCAGGATACTATTGATTTAGTCGCAAAAAAAGAAAATCGCGTGATAAAATTAAAAGGATATAAATATTAAATGAAAAAATGTATAATATATGCACCACACAAGTGCGGCTCAACAATACTTGCAAAGATTTTGAAGAGTATTTTCGATCTTCCGCGATTTAATATGACAGAAGACATTGTGGTTAATAATGATTCAGGCTTAATGAAGTTGCGATTTGATCGACCCACCGATCCAATAAAACATATTATGGGGGATTTCGCTAATGACAATTTTATTTTTATACCTCGTAATCCTGTCGGCATCACTATCTCCATGTTTTATTCATACGGATACACACATGGATATCCAAGTCATATCACAAAAGAACAATATGATCAACGCAGACGACTAATTCAAAATCAAGGCTTACATGAGTTCGTGAAGGATAGGCTTAACATGATGGCTAATCGGATCGAACATTGTTTCACCATTCCAATTACCAACAAGATGATATTACCCTATGAGCTAATGGTGAGCAATTTCAAATCATTTTTAATGGAGTTGCTACAAGCTCTTGACATGATGTCTGCGTATAATACAACTCTCACACTCTGGGAGAAAGAGTTTTCTCCAATTGAAGATAGAAGTGATCTTATAGTGGCTGGCGAAACAAAGTCGCACAAAAGAACCACTGATATTTACGAGTGGAAGAAGAAACTGGATGATGATTTTCTTGTGAGCTTGCTAAAAGAGTGTCCTTTTATATCAGAGTATGATGATTATTTAAAGGAATGGTTATGAAGATTTTTATAAATAAACACCGGAAAAATATGCTAACAGAAAACTTGTCCTATGATGGTGTGGAGTTTATCAATTCACCATCAGCTCAAAGTGATGCAGACTTGATCTTCTCAGAAAAAATATATTGGAACGAATACGTGAAAGATATAAAACACTTTCACGACAACCCGAATCATGTGATAAATATTTCGCTTCTTGGCATGAGAGTGAGAGAAAAAAGGAATTTACGAGCAAATTACAACGTGGACAATTGTATAGACATACCTTATGATAAAATTCAAAACATAATGCTCTCTCATTTTGACTTTTATAAAAAAAACAACATAATACCAACATTCCGGGGTCCTACAGGCTCTAATCTGTTAAATAAACCAGAATCCTACTGGATAACTGACAAACTACCCAAAAACGACAAGTTTCACAACAAGGCCTTCTGGCGAAGTAGAGTAAGTACACATGGCTCGCGAAAAGAATTTTACAAATTCTACAACAATATCAATGACTCAAGATTTGAGATTGAGGATTTTAAATTGAACATATACCAGAAACAAGGAACATCTGAACAATTTGACTCTTACATGAACGAGTTGTGCAACAAAGACATAGTATTTGTTTTGCGTGGAGATCGTACGTGGGCCAATAGTTTCTATGATGTGATAAGAGCTGGTTGCATACCTGTGATGATATCAAGCATGAATGATTTTGGTTGGGAGAGCATAATGAACAATGTGGATGATTATTTCTTACGATTTGATATTCGCACACAAACAATGGATTATATTCACGAAGAAGTTTGTAAATTACTTGATAACAAGGACCGAGTGTTGGAAATGAAAGCAAACATTAGAAAACTATACAAAACATTCTTTAGTCATTCCTGTTCTTTTGGCGCCTCAGACTTTATTTGGGGTAAGTGCTTAAACATTCACAAAAACAATTGCGACTTAACCAAGATAGACGACAAGTTTATATGTTCTGATGTTTTAGAACTCAAGGGATTGCCTGGTAAATTATGATCAAAATCCGGTATAAAGGGAGACTAGGCAACAATCTAATTCAATATGCAGCTGCATATGTACTGGCAAAAAAAACCGGTTTACACCTAGATCGACCAGAAACAAGAATATACAAAAATACAGGTGCACACAAAACATCAAGCAGTACCGATGATACAATCGAATCAGACTTTGGATCAGTGTTTAAAATTAATTCTTTACCGGGCCATAGGTTTAATAATTACATAAAACTAACTGATGATAATTATTTTGAACATCTAGAAAACTCAACTCCTAATAAAGGTTATCATTTGAATGGTTTCTTCCAACACGAAAGATTGTTGGTTGATTATCGTGAAGAAATTTTAAATTTATATCAATTACCTGAATCAGATTTCATTCCCAGTGAAAATGATGCTTTTGTTGCTTGCAGACTAGGGGATTGCTTGGTAACGCCAAGAACATATTGCACAATAGATTATCTTGACCAACAACTACATGTGAAGCGAGATTCATACGATAAAGTGTATGTGACTTCTGATACTATCGATCACCCTCCTTTAGTCAAGTTGATAAAAAAATACAACCTCACCGTGCATCAGGACTCTCCTGTAAACAAAATTTTGTTTGCCGCTCAATTCAACAATTTAATATTATCCGCAGGTAGTTTCAGTTACTGGATGGCATATTTAAGTAGTGCTGAAAATATCACGGTATATCATAACAACAAACAAGACCCACTGCAAAAACAAAATGCATGGAGCTACAACAAAAATGTCAAATTTAGTCTATAAGCTCACAAAACGAGGATTGTGCTCTTTGTTGAATAGTATAATTGGTTTATATGAAGAGCAATTGCTTGGTGATAAAAAAACTATATACATAGACCCATTCCGGAGCACTTATTTTAAAATAAATAATTTTTTTGATGTATTTTTAGCCAATGAGGTTATCATTAATTCAGTCACCGGAAACGAGGTTCCCATTAGTGAAAAGCATGCCAGAAAATTCTCGATAAAAGGATATCAACCATCAATAAAATCTATCTTAAACTATACTACAGAATTTCATAAAGAAATAGAATCTGTAGTTTCAGAATTAAATCTCCCCAAATCATTCGCATGCTTTCATATTCGTCGCGGTGACAAAGTGGGTGAAAAATTATACGAATGGACGCAAAAAACTGGACGAACTGAATCGAAAAGATTTGAATTTTGTGATTATTTAAAACATTGCAAAAACATTGAAACAATTTTCATTATGACAGATGATTATCGATGCATACAAGAAGCGCGAGAGTATATAAACGACAATAAGCTACCACACAAAATTTTACATTTAACCAACGAATCACAGGGCGGTCACTCCGAGACGTTAGATATTCAAAATGACCGCGTGTATTCAAAAAAAGAACTTGTTCAGTTTTTCTCTGAAATTGAAATAGCCAAACTTTCTGATTTTTTTGTTGGTACTCGCACTAGTAATGTGTATAGATATATAAAGAACACTTGCACAACAAACACTAAATTTGTTAGCCTGGATTAAAATTTAGAGAATAAAAGATGAAAATCTCATCAAAAACTCAATTGATAGGTGTTTTAAATCTTCAAAAAAGTGTTACAAAAGCATTCTGGATAAAAAAACTGTAGAAGATATTAACAAAATTATTAAACATGATTAACCACAAACACAAATTTTTATTTATTCATGCTCCACGTACGGGAGGTTCAAGTATTGAATCGCAATTCAACTACAAAGAAGCTAAAGAAAAAAACAAACACTGGAATTTAAATGACTGGAAAAAGACACTAGATCGTGAAACTTTTGACGAATATTTTAAGTTTGGTTTTGTCAGAAACCCTTGGGATTTTATCATATCAAAATACAAGAGTAATTGGTTTACAGGTAAACATCCAGGAGGACCGATTGGAGAACGAGCAGGTAAATCTCTGAAATACTTTCTTGAACACTACAAAACACCTGCGCATGAAAATGGTGAAACTTTTCATGATTATTTCGATCCACAACAAATGGATCTTGTTGGTCGTTTTGAAAATCGTGAAAACGACCTAAAATACATATCACAGAAAATTGGTATAACTATTGACAGTAAAATCCACGAGCGAAAAATTCAAATGCGAGACAAAAACAAAAAACACTACACCGAATACTACGATGACGAAACTCGTCAAATAGTTGCGGAAAAATACGCAAAAGACATCGAGTATTTCGGATACAAATTTGGGGAGTAAACTAAAATTCTACAATGGAAATATTAAAAAACGCTATTGATGGGGTTAATGTAGAATTTTCAAAATCAGATAAAGGAAAAGTTCAACATCAAAGAGAAATTGGTTCAATAACTTTTGCTAAAAATTGCATCATAATCACAAAAAGAGAG
>Ga0102813_1000361_pt1 | contig 20744 bp, 19 predicted proteins | sample ColrivemetaGS725_FD_84512 | JGI IMG/M metagenome (GOLD analysis project Ga0102813, IMG submission 84512) | Estuarine microbial communities from the Columbia River estuary - Flood tide ETM metaG S.725 | ecosystem: Environmental > Aquatic > Marine > Intertidal zone > Estuary | place: USA: Columbia...
GCCTTTTGTTCGGTTGCTAGTGCTTCATCCACCAAAATGCGGCCACTGTGTTCATCTGTAATAATTTTTTTTCTTGAAGCAATTTCAGCTTGAACTTGAGGAGGAATCGTAAAAAATGAACCACCTGATGCACCCCGTTCAATTGGAACGACTGCAAGACCATTTTTCACATTGACTCTGATTCTATCATAAGCGACAACTAAACGTTTTTCAATAGACTTTTTATAATCGTCAGATTTCTTCAGAAGTGCTTGTTCTTCTTTTTCTGTCTCCGCAAGAATTGCATCTAATTCACTTTTTTTATGTTTGAGGTGATCTTGACGTTCTTTTAACTTTAATTTCGTTTGTGAAATGACCTCATCTTTTTGCTCTATTTGAACTTTAAATTCTTTAATGTGTTTTTCAGCAAGCTGAATTTCTAATTCTTGAAATTCTGTTTCTTTTGATAGAGAATTAAATTCTCTGTTATTTCGAACATTTTTTTGTTGTTCCGTATACTTTTTGATCAATGCTTTCGCTTCCTCAATTAAATTTTTCTTAGATTTTATTTGCTCATCAATATCAGTAAGACTGTCATTTAATTTTTGAAAACGAGTGTTGAGACCTTCTACTTCGTCTTCTAAATCTCTTACCTCTAAAGGTAGTTCTCCTCTAACATTTCTAATTTCGTCCACACGTGAATCTATAAGTTGTAAATCATACAACGCTCTTAAACGCTCTTCTACGCTAACTTCTTTCTTTTTTGCCATGCTTATAAATACTTTATTGGATTGGTGTCTGTGTTTGATAAAATGATTGCAAAATTAGGAATTTTTTTTGTAAGATAAGCTACTAAAAGTGATTTTGTGTACTGCTCACTTTCATAATGACCGATATCGGCCAGTAATATATTGTGTTCAGCCTTAAAAAAATCATGGTATTTTAAGTCGGCAGTAATAAGGACATCAGCATTCTGCTTAATCGCATGCTCAATGGCAAAGCTTCCAGAGCCTCCCAAAACTGCAACTTTTTTGATTTTTCTATTAAAAGTTTTTGAATGTTTAATGAAGGAGGTGTTCATTTTTTGCTTAAGGACTTTCAAAAACCTTAGTTCTTCCATAGCCTCGGGTAATTCTCCAATCATTCCCATTCCGATGTTGTGATTATGATTATCAACGGACAAAATCTCGTAAGCCACTTTTTCGTAAGGATGTGTAGCAAACAATGTATGTAGAATAATTTTCTCCAAGTGCTTTTCGAAAATTAAGGATAATTGGACTTCTGCATTTTCATAAAAAGCTCCCTGACTTCCGATTGTTGGGTTTGATGTTTCATTACCTTCAAATGTTCCTTTTCCGTCAATATTGAAACTGCATTTATTATAATGTTCTAGACGACCTGCTCCAACCCTAAATAGTTCATTTCTTACCTTTACGAGATTGCTTTTGGGTACATAGGTAATCAATTTTTTTAGTGTCCCCTTTTGAGGTATCAAGATATGCTTATTACGTAGTTCCATACGTCTGCAAATAGCGTCATTAACACCGTTAATGACATTATCTAAAGCCGTATGAATTGCATAAATTGCAATATCATTTTTTATTGCTTTAATTACAATTCGTTCTACATAGTTATGGCCTGTAAGTTTTTTTAATCCTTTAAAAATTATTGGATGAAAACTGACAATAAGATTACACTTGTTTTTTAAGGCTTCTTCAATTACATCTTCTGTTGTATCTAAGGTTACTAATACCCCCGTAACCTGTGCTTTACGATTTCCAACCAATAAACCAACGTTGTCATATTCTTCAGCATAAGTGAGTGGTGAGAGTTCTTCTAAATGAGTGATGACATTTTGAACAATCATAATTATTTTATTTATGTTCAAATATAAATAATTACTTTCGTCATTGTGAAGATGTTTAGAAAAATATTAATGCCGTTTGTTCCTCTTTATTTTGTGGCTACATGGGTTCGTAATTTTTGTTTTAATCAAAAGCTATTTGAGTCTAAAAGTTTTAATTTTCCAATCATATGCGTTGGGAATTTAAACGTTGGTGGTACCGGGAAAACACCAATGATTGAATATTTAATTAGATTATTAGAAACTAAACATAAAATAACAACCCTTAGCAGAGGTTATGGAAGACAAACCAAAGGATTTATAATTGCAGATAATAATGCTACGTCGCAAATTATAGGGGATGAGCCCTTTCAGTTTTATCAAAAGTTCTCAAACATTACAGTGGTGGTAGGAGAGGATAGACGTCTTGCTATAGAGTCCCTGATTAAATTAAATAAAGAACCCAAACTTTTACTACTAGATGACGCTTTCCAACACAGACAAGTTTATTCAGGTTTAAACATACTACTAACAAGTTATGATGACTTGTATGTTGACGATATGTTGTTACCAGTGGGAAACTTGCGTGAATCAAAATCTGGATCCGATCGTGCTGACATCGTTGTTGTAACAAAGTGCCCGCATGATATTACTCAACAAAAATGTTTTCAAATAAAGCAACGATTGAGTATTAAGTCTTATCAGAAATTATTTTTTAGTTATATAGGTTACTCTCAATTTATTTATTCACAACAGCAAGAGATGTCCTTAAAAACTCTTACGAGTAAAAAGTTCACACTTGTTACGGGCATTGCAAATCCGAAACCCTTAGTTAATTATCTGACTGAGGAGGGACTTATATTTAAACATTTAGTTTTTAGGGACCATTATGATTTTAAACAATTAGATATTTTAAATTTTCAAAAAGAAGAAATAATTGTTACTACTGAAAAAGATTACGTAAAGCTTGAAGGTAAAGTGGATGATCACAAACTTTTTTATTTACCGATACAAACTAAAATGGTAAATTCAAATAGTTTTGACTCTGCTATTGAGTCATTCTTAAAATAGTTGTTAAGCTATGGTGATTGGTTTATCATCGGACAAAGTGAGATATAATTTTTTCTCAAAATCTTCTTGTTTGAAAGGTTTAGATATGATATCATTAAATCCAGCCTCGTCGAATTCTTGCATTTTATCTTCCAATGTCACGGCAGTAAGTGCAAAAATAGTAAGATCTTTATCGAAACTTCTAATGCGCTTTGTGGCCTCTATACCGCTTATTCCTGGCATATGAATATCCATCAATACGATATTGTACGATGTCTCTTTCACCATCTCAACTGCTTCTTCGCCGTTATCAATGACATCACAGTTTAGGGCCATTTTATTTAGAATTTTTTTGGTGATCATTTGATTGATCTTATTGTCTTCAACTACTAAAATTTTCACGTCTTTTAAGTCTAGTTTGATGATGTCCTCTGAATAGTTTCGTTTTTTAACTTTAACCGTTTTTTCAGATTCTGTTATGGATAATTCAATGAAAAAGGAAGTCCCCTTACCGATTTCACTTTTTAGATAAATTTTGCCTTTTAAAATATCAATTAAACCTTTAACGATTGATAGGCCAAGCCCAGTTCCTCCATATTTACGATTAATTTGAACAGACCCCTGAGAAAAACTCTCAAACATGTGTTCTTGTTTTTCTTTGGTAATACCGATACCATTGTCTTCTACTTCAATTCGAATGAAGTGATTTTTTTTAGTTTTTTTCAATTGAGTCACTCGTACCCAGATGTCTCCGTCTTTTGTAAACTTAATGGAATTACCAATAAGATTGATTAGAATTTGAGATATTTTTAATTGATCACCATCAAATACGTAAGGAAGATTTGTATCATATTCAATGTGTATCAGGGTATTGTTATCCATGGCAGAATTATTTAACGCTGCCACAACATTTTCAACTTTCGTTTTTAGATTAAAAATTTCAGGATCTAGTTCAACTTTGTTGGCCTCAATCTTATTTATTTGAAGAATATCGTTGATGAAAGTGAGTAAGTAGTCACCTGAAAACTGTAGGCTCTTAAGATGCTGTATTTGATCGGGTTTTGGATTTTCTTCTAACAACATTTTGGTCAAGCCTGTCACCGCATAAAGTGGTGTTCTGAGCTCATGTGTAACCGTCGATAAAAAGTTTGATTTTGTTTTTGCCGCAATTTCAGCACGCTCTTTTTCAGTGAGTAATTCTTCATTTTTCTTATACAGCATGTTATTAGTTTTTAATCTAATATTGTTGTTTTTGTATAAGGAAAGTGTTAATAATGATAATATGGTAATTAATGCTACACTTAGAATAGTGATTAGTCGAGCCAAGCTAGTTGTCTCTTTTTTTTCGATAAGCTCACTTTCTTGATTTTCTATGATAGCATCTTTTTCGGCAATTATTTGTTTGGTATTTTCTTTTTCTGGATACGTACGCTCCTTTTCGATTTTGGCCAATGAATCATCTAAATTGATGTAGGATTTTAAACTTTTTGCCTGTAATTCATATGAACCTAGTGCCTCATATATAAGACCCAAGATTTGATTGGATTCTTTTTGTAACGTCAAATCATTAATAGTAACAGATAGTTGTAATCCTTTCTTTGTTTGGGTTAATGCTTTCTCCAATTTAGTTTCTTTGAAAGCGATAAGGCCGATGTTATTTAATGCAGCACTGTGCAAATCTTTGTAATCATATGTTTTTGAGAGTAAAATAACTTCATCCAAAAGCAAGTTAGCTTCATTTAATTTGTTTAACTCAATCAATGTTTTTGCTACTTTAAATGTCGCCTCAACATACATTTTGTCTAGTCCTTGCTCCTTGAAAATAGTTCTAGAAGAATTGAAAAGATCTAACGCTGTTTTGAATTCTAATTTTTTAAATTTTATTTTTCCGTGGATAAAACGACTTATAGCTAAATTTAAAGGATCATCTATATTATTTTGAATCGAAATTGCCTTGAAAATATAAGTTTCTGCACTCTCAATATTTTCGGTAGCTAAGTATAAATCTGAAAAATTAGAAAGGACTATTGCCTGACTCTTCTTATCGTTAATTTTTTCTGTTTCAGATAATAGATTTTCAAGATTTTTTAAGGCGACATCGAAATTGCCATTTTGTATTTTGAGTTTGGCATCACTTATTTTAAAAGCTATTTCATTACGCCTAATTTCTACATCATCTTCAATCTGTTGAGGGAAGGATAAGAAACTATTTAAGACTAAAAAGACAAATATGCAATATTTGAATTGGGACATTTAGAAGCCGTTTTATCGTCAAATATAACAATATATTCGATAAAATGCATTATTTTCCTGTTTTTATGCTTTTCTAAAAGTTTTATGTTGTGGAAATTTTGGCAATAAGTTCTATGATTCGATGCGAATATGCTGTTTCATTATCATACCAGCCTATAATTTTTACCATATTCCCAATGACAGAGGTCATTTGAGCATCAAAAACACAAGAATGACTATTGCCTAATACGTCCACTGAGACAATAGGATCTTCAGTATACTCAATGATGCCTTTGAAATGTTTTTTTGATGCCTTTTTAAAAGTATTATTAATTTCTGAAACACTCACTGATTTACTGACATTAAACGTTATGTCAGTGAGTGAACCGTTAGGAACTGGGACTCTGATGCCACATCCCCCGATTACATCAGCTAGTTTTGGAAATATTCTTGTTAATGCTTTAGCCGCTCCAGTGGTTGTTGGAACTATTGACTGTCCAGCAGCTCTTGCTCTCCGTAAATCTCGGTGTGGTTGGTCATGCAAGCTTTGATCTGTTGTATAAGAATGTACCGTTGTAATGTAGGCTTGTTGTATTTGCGCTAAAGCATCAATAACTGATATCATGGGCGCAGCATTATTTGTTGTACACGAGGCATTTGAGATGATGTCCTCACTGTTATTAATTAAATGGTCGTTAACACCTAATACAATGGTTTGAATATCATCACTTTCAGGAGGAGCAGTCAGTATTACTTTTTTAACACCTTTTTTTAAATGATGTCTTAAGATAGGTTTAGATTTAAATTTTCCAGTAGATTCTATGACGATATCAATATTGTTGTTATGCCAATCAAGGTCTTTTGGATTTGAATAATTTAGTATCGGTATTTTTCTGTCATTAACAATAAGATAATTTTTATATGTTGATACAATAGCATTAAAAACACCGTGTATGCTGTCATACTTTAAGAGATGACCAAGTGTTTTTGCTTCGGCTAAATCGTTGATGCTAACTACTCTAATTTCAGGATGCTCATGAAGTAGTCGAAATACCCGCCTGCCAATACGGCCAAAACCATTTAAGGCTACTGTAATCATCTTAATGGATATGTTTCTGTGCTTTGTATGAAGATCTAACTAAAGCGCTACTTTCAACATGACGGAATCCTAAATTAAGACCAATTTCTCTATACTCTTCAAATTGATCAGGGGTAATAAATTGTTTTACTGGAAGATGTCTTTTACTCGGTTGGAGATATTGTCCAATGGTGACAACATCTACAGATGCTGATTTTAAATCGTGCAATGTTTCTATAACTTCTTCTCTTGTTTCCCCTAAGCCAAGCATCAATCCCGTTTTAGTTCTTCTTTGACCAGCATTTTTGAGGTACTTTAAAACATTGAGACTTCTGTCATATTTAGCTTGAATACGCACTTCTCTGGTTAATCTTCTTACGGTTTCCATATTGTGCGAAATCACCTCCGGACTAGCTTTTATAAGTCTGTCAAGATGATTTTCAATACCTTGAAAATCAGGTATCAATGTTTCCATGGTGGTTTTTGGATTCATTCGCCGAACAGCCTTAATGGTCTCGCTCCACATGATGCTTCCCATATCTTTTAAATCATCCCTGTCGACACTTGTGAGAACAGCGTGTTTTATATTCATAATTTTTATAGAACGTGCTACTTTCTCTGGTTCATCCCAATCTACAGTTTCTGGTCTCCCAGTTTTTACACCACAAAAGCCACATGAACGCGTACATATATTACCCAGAATCATAAAAGTAGCTGTCCCTTCTCCCCAGCATTCTCCCATATTTGGGCAACTTCCTGAGGTGCAAATTGTGTTTAATTTATATTTGTCTACTAGACCGCGTAACTCAGTATATTTTTTACCTGTTGGAAGTTTAACACGAAGCCATTTGGGTTTAGGAGCACGACTGGTATTATTTTTTGAAGCAATTTCTACACTCATTTTTCAAATATAAGTATACAAAGATACAAACTATAAACCAAAAGAAAACATTATAATTGTGTGATATACCAAATACTAAATCCTAACAAAAATAAGATACCAAGCCAACTCAAAACATGCATTAAAGTTGATGGGCGCCATTTTTCAGGAGTATGCTTACTACAAATTAACATGTAATTAATTACTGCATAAAAAGGTGCTGTTATAAATGACAGAATAGTCGCAATTTTAATTAATAAACCCATTTCTGATGCAAAAACAAAAAATATGACAATTGTTCCAAAGACTAGCAGTAAAATCCAAAACAAATATCCTTTACTAAATGATTTATTGAACAGTAATTGAGAGGTTTTCTGCATGGCTCTAGGAGAGGCATCGAGAGTAGTCAATGTGGTGCTAAACATTGTTGTAAATGCTGCGATTCCTATAATTATGTAAGCCCATTGACCAAGGCTAGAGGTGTACATATCTATTAATTGATTTGCAAATAGTCCTCCATTACTACTAAATGTTTCATTTTGATTAAACATTACCAAATAGCCTAAAAAAACAAAACATAGACCTAAAAATATCGTGGCAAAGTAGCCTATATTGAAATCAAAAAGGCCGGTTTTTAGATTATATTTATTATCGTTGTTATTTTTTTCAACAGCCCAAAGCGAATGCCATACTGAAATATCTAAGGGTGCTGGCATCCACCCCATAAAGGCAATTAAAAATCCAATATCAATAGCTTCTTTTGGAAAAATTTGTACATAGGAAAGAGGAATGTCTGTCTTAAATAGGGCCATTGTCACTGAAACCAGTGTGCTTATCGTTAGCACGATTATAATAATTTTTATTAATTGATCTAGTAGATTGTAACGTCCAACAATTAGCATTATTACGCATAATATTAAAATAACCACCGTCCACATTTCAATTGTCAGAATGTTGCTAAAGAGCGAATGTGCCAGCCCAGCTGTTACGATTGTTACAGCAGTTTGAATTGTAAACATTGTTGCGAATGTGAGTGTGTAGTAGCAAATCAAAATTCCTTTTCCTAATTTCTTATAGCCACTAAGTAAACTTTCTCCTGTAGCTAAGGCATAACGAGGACCAAACTGAAAAAATGGGTATTTAAATATATTGACAAGTATTAATGCCCAAATTAAACCAAGACCATAGTCTGCACCTGCTTTCGTAGATTGAACTAAATGTGAAACTCCTATAGCAGCACCTGCAAACAATAAACCTGGGCCTAATTTTTTTAGAAATACGGTCATTTTTTGTTTTGAATAATTTCTGACAATAATTTTTTCGCTCTTAGTAATTTGACTTTGACATTATTCATAGGTTCATTCAATTCATTTGAAATTTCTTGATAACTTAATTCTTGAAAAAAGCGTAAATGAATGACTTGTTGATAATGAGGTTTCAATTTTTTTATATTTAACAGGAGTTCAGCTAAATTTTGCTTGGTAATAAAAACATCTTCAGGTGAGGGAGATTCATCAATAATTTGACTAACTCGATGCTCGGAATCTCTTCTTTTGTCTTCGGAAATATTATTTTTATTTTTCCTTAAAAAATCAATGTGCAAATTCTTTGAGATAGTAATAAGCCATGTCTTAAAATTATAGGATGGATTGTAAGAGTTTATTTTATCAAATGCCCGTGAGAAAGTTTGAATGGTAATGTCTTCAGCGTCGTTTTCATTTTCAGTACGTTTAATCAAAAAACCATAAACATCATTCCAAAATTTGTCTAACAAAAAGTTAAATGCTATTTGATTATTTTTTTTTGCCTTTTCGATCGCTTGATTTACTTCCAATTGATAGGTTTTGATACACAATTAACGATAAAGATAGAAAATTGAGTAATAATTAAAAAGATTTCAAGAAAGGGCAGAAGCAGTAGTACATCCAATTCTTCTAATTTCTTGGCAGCGTAACCGACGATGACATAAATGAGAAAAAATCGTACTGCAATAAGAGAGATTACAATGGTAGTGCTAAATGATAATAACAGGAGTGAACAACCTAATAACCAAAATAATAACTGGCTTGTGAAAAATAGTCCTAAAATTATTTGATGTTTTATTTTGTAATGATTGGCTGTTGAAATATGACGCCTTTTTTGATAGTACCATGCTCTCCAGGTTGATTTTGCTGAGGATATTGTAAAACTTTTTGTTACAAAACAATTACCTGTGTTGTTAGAAGTAGCAACTTGATTTACAAAGAGATCATCATCACCAGACTTGATATTTAAATGATCAACAAATCCGTTTACCTTAAAAAAGGCTTCTTTTCTATAGGCTAAATTCCTTCCAACACCCATGTAAGGCATACCGATTTTTGAAAACCCAAAATATTGTATCGCAGTCAGTAGCGTTTCATATCTCAATAATTTATTTAGAAGTGACGTTTTATGTTTTTGGTAAGCTCCGTAACCAAGAACTAATGATTTTTTATTTGAAAAGTGGCTAGCCATAGAGGTTATCCACTGATTTGTTGCAGGTACACAGTCTGCATCTGTAAATAATAAATAGTTGTATGTTGAGGCTTTTATACCTAGTGTTAATGCGTATTTTTTACTTCCCCAAAATGTTTCATTATTCTTTACATTTACAATTTTGATATGTTTATGAACATCTCTGTAGGTTTCCATGATCTCTAATGTATGGTCTACAGAATTGTCGTTAATCAATACAATTTCATATTTATTGTAGTCTTGACTAAGTAATTTTGGTATAAGCAAGGATAAATTGTGAGCTTCATTTTTTGCACATATAATGACCGACACTGGAATGTTTTTTACTAACGGCTCATCAGTTTTAGCGAATGCAAATTTTGAAAAAATGAAACCGTAATAAATAATTTGAACACCAATAGTGAAGCAAAAAGCAGTGAAAATAAAATCAACAACTAGCATTGAAGTTACGAGACTTTTTCGTCACGACAATCTTTAAATTGCTCCGGAGTTTTTCCACAAAATCCACATGCCTCAGCATCTTTATTTAAATGAGGATTTTGACTCGCACAAGTTCCCGCAAACTCACCGTCTTTTTTAGCCCATAATTTAATCGCTATTCCTGCGATTCCTGCACCCAGAAGGATGACTGTTATTAAAAGAAGTTTCACGATAAAATAATTTGTACAAAGATAGGTCTTTTAGATAAACTGAAGAATGTGTCAAAGGAAAAATTAAGGCATGTTTTGAAACTGTAAAAAATTAATTTTCTCTTGACTTAATAGGTATTTCAGCTACCGAATTTTCACTGGTTTCAAATTCATTTGCATCTTTTGGTTCAATAGTGATGCTCAAACTTAGGACATCTTCAATATATGGGACAGGTTGAAGCTTTCCGTTAGAGGTACCTAACGTCCCTAAGTTGATTTTTTTATCTTGCAGATTTGCCCACATTTGATAGGTTTGTTCATCCGAAAGTTCAGGTAACGACACAACATCAATTAAGGAGGATTTGTCACTAGCATTGATATAAGCCACTGTTTTTAAATTTTTAGCCCTTGAATTTCCACGCAAGACATATTTTTCAGTTTCAGGATTATTTAATTTGTTGAACGCATGTACTATATCATCTAGTTTATTGTTGTTTTCGTCAATATCTTTTCTCAAATCAAAAATTTCTTCAACAATAGTGTTATTTTCTCTTAACAGCTCTTTATTATGACTGTAAAGCATTAATGCCGTACCGGCAAAGACTAGAGCTATAATACTTGCTGCTATGGCCAACCATGAATGGATGATGCTACCAGTAGATTTTGATGCTGAGACTGATTTTTTATTTATAACATCAAATATTGATTCTAAAACTCCCTCCGGTGGAGTAACGGCATGAATTTGAGCTTCTAGTTCAAGTTGCGCTTCTAATTTGAGATATTTTTCTTTAATTTCTGGGTGTTGATTGATAAAGTCGTCAACTTTATGAGACTCCTGTTTTGTGGTTTCACCCTGAACGTACTTTTCTAGTAATCCCGATTTAAGGAAATTCTGTATCCTTGATGTCATTAATTTTTATATTATGGATTGTAAATCTTTCTTAGTTCCCTTAATCCAATTTTTAATCGCGATTTAATTGTGCCTAGAGGGATATTGAGCTCGTCGCTTGCTTCTTGTTGTGTCATACCTCCAAAATATAAGGCATTGATGACTGTCTGATATTTTAAATCTAAATTTGCCAAGTGTTTTTTTAAATCGATTGTGTCTTGATTAAAGTTACTTGATGTTAGTTTAAATACGTTAGAGTTCGTTATTTGGACTTCTTTATGATGCTTTAAATTGTGACTTCTTAATTTATCAATTGCAGTATTTCGAGCGATACGATACATCCATGTAAAAAGTTTAGCCTTTTTAGAATCGTACCTGTGTGCATATTTCCAAATTTTAATGATACTTTCTTGTAACGCATCCTCTGCCAGTGACTCATTAATCGTAATTTTTAAAATAATCCCAAATAATGCACTTGCGTAATTTTCATAGATTATAGCTATTGCCTCATTGTCACCATTTTTTAAAAGACGTACAATATGTTGTTCAGATATATGTGCCAAAAATTGAAAAATTAAAAGTTTTAAAAAACAATTCAATAACCATACCAAATAGCTAATTGGTGTCTACATAACGAGGATATATATCTTAAATTGTCTCTATGATATTTACTTCTAACTCTAGAGATATTCTGAAAATTTTTAAAATAGTGTCTTGAATTAAGTAGGCGAGATTTTTAATGTCATTTCCTTTAGCCCCACCGTAATTAACAAGGACTAGAGCTTGCTTCCTATGGACTCCATAAGAGCCAAACCTTTTTCCTTTAAATCCGGCTTTTTCGATCAGCCAACCAGCTGGTATCTTGACTAGTTTGTCTGAAACTTCATAGGAAGGAATATCTGAAAAATTCAGTTTTAATAGCTTAAATGTTTCCTTTGAAACAACAGGATTTTTAAAAAAACTACCACTATTTCCAATTAATTTAGGGTCTGGGAGTTTTGAAGTTCGGATGTTAATAATTGCTTCAGAAACATCTTGGATTGTTGGGTTTGTGATATTATTTTTTTGTAGCTCATTCGAAATGGTGCCATAATTAGTCTTTATGCCGTGATTATCGATACTTAATCTTAAATTGACATTTAAAATTATATATTTATTTTTAAGCTTATTTTTAAAAATAGATTCTCGGTAACCAAAGTCACACTCACTTTTTAAAAATGTTTTAATGTTACCAGTTGCTAAATCAATAGCTTCACAGGAATCAAAAATATCTTTGAGTTCAACACCGTAGGCACCAATATTTTGGATTGGAGCAGTTCCAACGTTTCCTGGGATCAATGATAAATTTTCTACGCCCCCAAAGTCATTTTTTAAGGACCATAAAACAAAATCGTGCCAATTTTCACCTGCTGCTACCGATACGACAACAGTAGTATCACCGGTTGATCTTAACTTAATACCTTTGGTGTTTAAATGAATGACAAGACCTTCTATGTCTTCAGTAAATAAAATATTACTCCCACCACCAATAATAAGCTTTTTAATCCCTTTATTATTCACTAAAACATGTTGTAATTCTGAAATAGAACTGACCGAAATAAAATATTTTGCATTTACATCGATACCAAAAGTATTGTAAGGTTTTAGTGATATGTTTTCTTGAATAATCATTGTTCCGTGTACACCTTTAAGGCTTCCTTAAGTATCTTTACTGAGTTAATAAGATCAGATTTTTTCAAAACGTAAGCAATGCGTATTTGATTTAAGCCTAAGTCAGGCGACGAATAAAATCCTGCAGCGGGAGCCACCATGATTGTTTTATTTTGATAATCAAACACTTCCAACAGCCATTGTGCAAATGCATCTGCATTTTTTAAGGGTAGCTCTGCAATACAATAAAAAGCTCCTCTGGGTTTAGCGACCTTAACTCCATCAATTTTTTGTAGTTCGCTAATTAGTAAGTCACGTCTACTAGCATATTCATTAATTACTTCATCAAAATAACTTTGAGGTGTATCCAAAGCAGCTTCACTTGCTATTTGTGCATATGTCGGAGGAGATAGTCTTGCCTGAGCAAATTTTAAAACGGTTTCTATAACCTCTTCGTTTTTTGAAACTACACAACCAATCCTTGCCCCACACATGCTATAGCGTTTCGAAACAGAGTCAATAATAATCGCATGCCTATCTAAATCATTCTCTTGTAGTATCGAATAGTGCTCAGTTTCGTCGTAAACAAATTCACGGTAAACTTCGTCAGCGATTAAAAATAAGTCATGTTTAATGACAATGGCTGCTAATTTTTTAATTTCTTCTTTGGAGTATAGGTAACCAGTTGGATTACCGGGATTACAAATTAATATCGCTTTTGTTTTATTTGTAATGAGTTTTTCAAAATCCTCAATTGGAGGTAATGCAAAATTATCTTCAATTTTTGAAATTACAGGAACAACATTAACACCAGATGCAGTTGAAAAGCCATTATAATTGGCATAAAATGGCTCAGGAATTATAACTTCATCTCCAACATCCATGACACTGCCAAATGCGAAAAGCAAAGCCTCACTTCCTCCTGTTGTTACCACAATATTTTCTGCTTTTACGAAGATATCATTCTGAGCGTAATAACTGCTTAATTTGCTACGGTATGCTACTGAACCCTCAGACCGACTATATTTAATAATATCTAAATCATTTCTTTTTACAGCATCAAGTGCACACTTCGGTGTTTTAATGTCGGGTTGACCGATGTTTAAATGGTAAACGCTAGTCCCTCTTTTTTTTGCATCCTCTGCGTATGGGACTAGTTTTCGAATTGGCGACTCCGGCATTGCTTGCCCTTTATTTGAAATACTTGGCATGTGAGTAAAATTTATTAAAATGCAAATTTGCAAAATTAATCTTAAAGATACTCTAAAAATTAGGGAGTAAAATGAGTCATAAATCTTTTTTATGTTGTCAAAACTCAGTTATTATTACATTAGTTAAGAGATGATTTTTAGATTTTAAAAACGATAAAAGTTAATTATTATTGTATTTCATCGATAAAATATACTTTTTAACGATGAAATTAAAATATTTTTTTATATTTAGAATTAATAATATGAGCGTATCGTGTTAAAGTGTACCAATTATTATGCACCTACTTTTAATGAAACATAAAGTAAGAGATCCCAAATCTCCTCTAAAAAGAAACATTTAAGTTGTTGTTGTAATTAATATTCAAAAAAGCATCCTTGACGGGTGCTTTTTTTACAGAATCGAACTAGTTTTTACGTCATAAAGTGTTTCAATAATTTTACACATTTAAAACGTTTAGATTACTCAATGTGGGGTATAAAAAAACTCTTCTTGTAAAGAAGAGTTTTTGTGAGATTAAACATTAATTATTGTTCTATCAAACTTTTATTTTTCTTTTCTAAGACACTGGTTTTATTTGGATCTACCACTAAACCTTTAATTTTTAAAGCTATAGTAGGTGTCTCTGCGTTGGAGGTTACCGTTATCGTTTTACGGATAGGCATGACACGATTTGTGTCATACTTCACTTCAATCTCACCTGTCATTCCTGGTAATACTGGTTCATCAGGCTTTTTGGGAACGGTACAGCCACAACTCGATTTAACACGAGTAATAATAAGTGGAGCAGACCCTGTATTTTTGAACTTAAAAACTCGAACTCCATCGGCACCTTTGTTGATGGTTCCATAATCGATGGTTTCTGATTCAAACTCAATTTTAGCTATTTTATCTTGTGCATTTATGGATAAACTAAATAACCCTATGAGTAAAATGGATACAATTTTTTTCATTTTTTTCATTTTTATTCTTGTAAACATACTTACTTTTTAAATATTCTACAAAATTATTAGATGTAATACACAAAGTTTGACTCTTGGTATTTACAAGAATTCTATATTATGTCCTTTTAAGTTTTTCAGAATACAAATTATAAGTATTTTTGTGCAATTCTATTCAAAAACTATTCCAAAGCATGTCCATACCCTCCAAATACAACGCAATAAGTGTAGAAAGCAAATGGTACGATTACTGGATGAAACATAATTATTTTCATTCTACACCTGATAAAAGAGAACCTTATACCATAGTTATTCCACCTCCTAATGTTACAGGAGTGCTACACATGGGTCATATGCTAAACAATACTCTTCAAGATGTCCTGATTCGTCGCGCTCGTCTGAAAGGGTACAATGCTTGTTGGATTCCTGGAACTGACCATGCTTCAATCGCTACTGAAGCCAAAGTTGTAGAAAAATTAAAAAGCGAAGGAATTAACAAGAACGATATTAGTAGAGAAGATTTTCTTGAACATGCTTGGGAATGGACTCACAAACATGGTGGAATCATTCTTGAGCAATTGAAGAAACTTGGTAGTTCATGTGATTGGGAACGTACAAAATTCACAATGGATAAGGACTTGTCAGAGTCTGTTATTGACGTGTTTATTGATTTACACAAAAAAGGATTGATATATCGTGGTTATCGAATGGTGAACTGGGATCCTCAAGCTAAAACCACACTATCTGATGAGGAAGTCCTTCATGTTGAACGAACTGATAAATTATATTATGTAAACTATAAAATAGAAGCAAGCGACGAAGTTATTACAGTTGCTACCACAAGACCTGAAACTATTTTGGGGGACACGGCGATTTGTGTCAATCCTAATGATGAACGGTTTTTACACTTAAAAAATAAAAAAGTTATTGTACCAATCTGTAATAGGGTTGTGCCAATTATTCAAGATGATTACGTTGATATGGAATTTGGAACAGGGTGTTTGAAAATTACGCCTGCTCATGATATTAACGATAAAGATATAGGAGAGCGCCATAACCTTGAAGTCATAGATGTTTTAAATGATGACGGAACTTTGAACCGATTTGGAATGCACTATGAGGGAGTAGATCGTGAACTTGCGAGGAAAGAAATTGCAAAAGAATTGAAAGCACTGAGAGTTCTTGTGAAAACCGAAAATTATGTGCATAAAGTTGGTACTAGTGAGCGCACAAAAGCTGTCATCGAACCTAAAATTTCTGTACAATGGTTTTTAAAAATGAAGGATTTAGCTAAGCCTGCCTTAGAGAATGTGTTGAACGATAACATTCAGTTCCATCCTTCAAAGTTTAAAAATTCTTATAGAAATTGGATGGAGAATGTAAGGGATTGGAATATTTCACGTCAGTTATACTGGGGGCATCAAATTCCAGCATATTTTTATGGTGAGGGAATACATGATTTTGTAGTGGCTAAAACAATTGAGGAAGCACTAGTTCTTGCCAAAGAGAAAACAGGTAACTCCACACTAAACATCAAAGATCTGAGGCAAGAATCGGATGTTGTTGATACATGGTTTTCATCATGGCTGTGGCCAATGTCTGTCTTTGACGGTATAAGAAATCCAGAAAACGATGAGATTAAATACTATTACCCTACTAATGATTTAGTAACTGCTCCTGAAATTATGTTTTTTTGGGTTGCTAGGATGATTATTTCAGGATATGAATATCGAGGGGAATTACCATTTAAAAATGTTTATTACACAGGTATAGTTCGCGATAAACAAGGACGAAAAATGAGTAAATCTTTAGGAAACTCACCTGATCCTATAGAGCTTATGGAAAAATACGGAGCTGATGGTGTACGAGTTGGAATGCTGATGTGTTCACCCGCAGGGAATGATTTGCCGTTTGATGAATCATTGTGTCAACAAGGTAAAGCATTTGCAAATAAAGTATGGAATGCTTTCAGACTTATCGACAGTTGGGAAATTAAAGACACAGAGCAACCAACTTATGCTAATGTCGCATTGAATTGGTATGAAAATAAGTTTCAACAATCACTAGCTTTAATTGAAGATCACTTTAGTAAATATCGATTAAGTGATGCTCTAATGGAGACTTACCGACTCATTTGGAATGACTTCTGTTCTTGGTTTCTCGAAATGGTCAAACCTGCTTATCAACAGCCTATAGATAAAACAACCTATCACGCCATTATTCAAATTTTAGAAAATAATCTAAAAATTTTACATCCCTTCATGCCTTTTTTAACTGAGGAGATTTGGCAACACATTGCTGAGCGTACGCCTGATGAAGCCTTAATTATTTCGACTTGGCCAAAGATATCACCCATTAATACAGCTATCATAAAAGAGTTCGACTTTGCCTCTGAGGTGATTTCTGGTATAAGAACAATTCGAAAACAAAAAAATATTGCATTCAAAGAGGCTATTAAATTGTCAGTTTTGAACAATGAAAATTCTTCAAAAGTATTTGATGGCATCATTACGAAATTAGGTCATATTTCAAATCTAACTTACACGGATAAGAAAAGCGAAGGAACACTTAGTTTTAGAGTGAAATCAAACGAATATTTCATACCAATAGAGGGGACCATTGATATTGATGAGGAGATTGCAAAACTTAATGCAGAGCTCAATTATTGTGAGGGCTTTTTAGTGTCCGTTAGAAAAAAATTAGCTAACGACCGTTTTGTAAATAATGCACCAGAATCAGTAGTTCAAAGTGAAAAGAAGAAGGAGGCAGACACTCTAGCAAAAATTGAGACATTAAAGGCAAGCTTGTCTAATATAACATGATAGATTTAATCACGCCTAATATTAAGATATAAGTTATTACGGTTTTATTTTCGATACAAAAAATAATTGTCCACTAAATCTATATAATGTTTTTTGGCTGTATCTTGACTAATATCCTCTGCTTGAAACAACGCATTGGTTTTAAAGGCATTAATTAAGGGTTCTCTACTCGAAGGGCGACCATAGTCATTTGTTGCTTTCTTGTAAAATGCATAAAGTTTTAGAAGGATATCTGCAGGGAATGGCTCTTTATGAGCATTTATTCGATCTACTGCTTCTCTAAACTTTATTTCTATATCTTCTGAGGTCATCTCTTTTCAGCGATTATGCTTTTACCACCTTTTACTTTTTGATTTAATTTGACTTTAATAGATGCGTCTAAAGGTAGAAATAAATCAACTCTTGAACCAAATTTTATAAAACCTTGATCTGTTCCTTGAATAACTTGTTCATTTTCTTTTGCATAATTTACAATTCGTTTTGCCAAAGCCCCAGCTATTTGTCTAAATAATACCTTTCCAAAATTTACGTTCTCGACAACGACTGTGGTACGTTCATTTTCAGTACTAGACTTGGGATGCCAAGCCACTAAATATTTACCAGGATGATATTTGCTGTAAAGAACAGTTCCTCCCAAAGGAAACCTTGTGACGTGAACATTCAAGGGTGACATAAATACACTCACTTGTAAACGTTTACTTTTAAAATATTCATTTTCTTCAACTTCTTCTATGACAACGACTTTGCCGTCTACAGGTGAAAGAATATGGTTGTCATTATGCTTTATTTGACGTTTTGGATTACGGAAAAATTGTAAAATAAGTATAAATATAACTATAGCAGTAATTTGTATTAATTTTTGAAACCAATCATTTTGTGAAATTTCACCAACAAGGAGCACTGTTGTGATTACAATAATCGTTGTTATTAGTATAATTTTATGACCTTCTTTATGAAACATATGTTAGTATTCTTAAAAATAAATAGATAAATGGTGCTGCAAAAATAATACTATCTAAACGATCTAGCAATCCACCATGTCCTGGCATAATTACACCGCTATCTTTAACGTTGGCTTGTCGTTTGTATTTCGATTCAATTAAATCCCCGAGTGTTCCAAAAACACTAATAATTATTGCTATAATCAACCAACTAGTGGAATTGAGTGTATGTGTATAGTTTGCAATTAAGTAACTTCCAATTAAAGCAAAAAATAACCCTCCTAAAAAACCTTCAACTGTTTTTTTGGGAGAAATACTTGGGAATAACTTTTGCTTACCAAAGTTTTTCCCGATGAGGTATGCAAATGAATCATTTATCCAAACTAGTATGAAGGAGCCTAATAATATGTTCGGATTAAATTCCTCATAATAATTGGTGATTAAAATGATAAAAATAAACGCACTCGAAAGATAAAATGTAGTATTGATGTATCTGTTGGTTATTACTGTAGGAAGTGCTTTAGACGAAAATAAATCTTTAATCAAAAAGAGCATTACAAAAATAGTGACTACATGCAGTATTTGTATTGCTTCTATAAAGCCTTTATTATTTTCGACAACCAGCTGCCAATAAGCAAATGCTATATATAAAATGGTGAAAATTATATAGGCGCTTATGCCTTTTTCATGTATTAATTTATTGAATTCAGCAATACAAATTACGCCAAAGACAAAAAATAAGGCTATCACAGCGTGTTGTGATTGCAAGGATAATAGGAATAATGAAACAAATAAAGCTCCGGATACTGCTCTAACAATTAGTTCTTTCACATCTCGTCTTTAAAGATCCTCTAATAAGAGTAAATACAGGTTTTTTGAACTACTGCCATAACTAAGGAAATCTTTGTCATCACAAGCTTTGAAATGTTTAATTGTCGTTATATTAAACGGTATTTTATTCCTGTTTCTATTTTTGATACCTCTTAATCCCTCACTGATAGTTTCAACGAATTGACTCGTAGTGGCATATATTACGAAATTTAATGGAAGCTCCTTGAGTTTTTTTTCTTTGATTTGGTGCGATGAAATAAGTATTGAACCATCATTAGAAATTAAATATTCGCAAGTTGATAAGAAATAATTGCAATTAGCACTGCTGTTACTAATATTGAGGCTATGTGTTTTAAAAATTTGAGCTAAATTCTCATCAAACATCATGACGTTATCACCATTCCAGTTGTTTTCATCTAAAATTAATTTCAGATTTTCGTTGACTTCATCAATGTTTTCACAATAAAGAAACTTTCCGCCGTTAGCTTTAAAATTTATGGTAAAACGTTCGTCTATTGGAAGCTTGAGGTCTGGCATGTATTTGCCTCGATTATCCTCACTGGCATGATCCTGAGATTTGTCTAATTTTGAACCAAAAATTTTACGAAATAGACTCATTTAGGGTAGGCGCTATTAAAATATTACTCAACTCTGAATTTTATCAAATATATAAAATCTTAAACTAATTGTTTGGAACTTTAAAACATTTGTGAACAATTACTCTTCTTCACAACTCGACTCTTTTGTTTGTGTCTCTTCTGTATTAATTAACTTACTCGTTGTCTTTTTTTCTGCTGATGACGGCTCTACAGGCTCTTTGGTGAACGGACGTTTTCCAAATATCTTTTCTAAATTATCCTTAAAAATAACTTCCTTATCTAATAACACTTCGGCAAGTTCTGTAAGCTTACTTTTATTTTTCTCTAACAACTTTATAGCTCGTTGATATTGGTGCTCAATAATGTCTGAAATTTCTTTATCAATTAACTCGGCTGTTTGCTCACTGTACGGTTTTGTAAATCCATACTCATTTTGGCCAGATGAATCATAATATGTTAAATTACCAACCTTATCACTAAGGCCGTAAACCGTGACCATTGCTCTTGCCTGTTTTGTTACCTTCTCTAAATCACTAAGTGCCCCTGTTGAAATTTTGTCAAAAATAACTTTTTCAGCAGCACGTCCACCCAAAGCAGCACACATTTCGTCAAGCATTTGCTCTGGTCGCACAATTAAACGTTCCTCAGGTAAATACCAAGCCGCTCCCAATGAAC
>Ga0102813_1000453_pt1 | contig 18801 bp, 14 predicted proteins | sample ColrivemetaGS725_FD_84512 | JGI IMG/M metagenome (GOLD analysis project Ga0102813, IMG submission 84512) | Estuarine microbial communities from the Columbia River estuary - Flood tide ETM metaG S.725 | ecosystem: Environmental > Aquatic > Marine > Intertidal zone > Estuary | place: USA: Columbia...
TAACATTAGATTCGCATAAATTAATAAAGAGTGATGATGTCAATAACACCACCACTCTTTATAGTTTTAAATAAATTTTATTATTCTACAATAACAAACGAAACAAAAACTCATGAGATCCACCGCTCACTTTAATAATTTCTCTTCTCGCAGAAGTTTCATAGGCATATCCCACATTCATCCAATCAAGTAGATCAATCATAAATAATCCTGAGAATGCATTATCTGTCCTGTATGAGAGACCAACTTCTAATTTATCGATTATTCTGACTGCTGTAGTTAAGTCTAAAGATAACGGGGCGCCATTGGTGTAAATTGCCATTAGAGAAGGTTTAAATTGAATGTTTTTAACCATGAAATTATAGCCTCCACTGAGATATGTACTCTTGTTATCTTTGGAGTAAATATAAGAATCGGAAGTGTCATTTATAAGTGCCCTAGAGTTTAGTAGTTTTGGAATCGAAAAAGAAATAAAGTAATTGTCTTTTTTTAAATAAGCTCCGATCCCAACATTTGGCCTCAGTCTTTTATTTACTTTCCATAAAGTTGGGTCATATTTTACTCTATAGCCGTTTAGGCCTTGAGTATCTAGATGATAAGAGCTGCCTCCTACTTTTAACCCTAAATTAAGGTTTGTGTTTTCAGACAATTGAAGTCGATAAGAAAAGTCGATAAAAACATCTAGTTCGCTTTCAATGAACACTTTATCATTTATCACGGACAATCCCATTCCAAGTCTGTCGCTAATGGGGGTCGAAAGATTAAAAGATTGTGTTTCGGGCGCACCTTCAACTCCACTCCAGGAATTTCTGACGTGAGTTATGAACTCGATTCGCTCTGAGTTGGCTCCTGCATAAGCAGGATTGATTACGTTCATCGTATAACGGTACAACGAGTAGTTAGTGTCTTGCTGAGCAAATGTTGTGCTAAAGACTAACAAGAATGCTATTCTTAATGTGTTTATAAGATTTTTCATAGTATTAGTTTTACGATTATTATTGTGTAATATAAATCCATCCAGTGCGAATGTCTGTACGGTCTCCCATGAGATCGATATGATAATAATAGGAACCAGAAGGAAGTGTTTCTCCTCTGTAACTTCCATTCCATGGATTGTAATTGCCTCTTGATTCAAATATTTTATTACCCCATCTGTTGTAAACTTTAATAACATTATTAGGGTAATTTTGAATATTTATAATGTGCCATGTATCATTAATGCCGTCTCCGTTAGGAGAAATGATATCATTAAGATCATGCTCGTCACATACATCGCCAACTCCATTATTATTAAGATCAATTTGTTTTGGATTGAATATCAATGGACAATTGTCACTAAAATCTAGAATTCCATCATTATCGTCGTCGTCGTCACATTCATCTCCAATAGTATCTCCATCTGTGTCTATTTGATCTGCATTATAAGTCATTGGACAATTATCGTCCTCATTAAGCGAACCATCTCCATCAAGATCATCATCACATATATCACCGATTCCATCTCCATCTGCATCTAATTGATCTGGATTGAAGTTTGATGGGCAATTATCACTTGCATTGAAAATACCATCAGAATCAATATCGTCTGGGTCTACATAGCCACATATTTCTAAGATAACTTCATTGACGTCTCCATCATCTGAAAAAGACCAGGTATCTAAGATGGTAAATACCCACGTTCCACTACTTAAAGTTTGAGTGTTTTCGAAATTTAAATCGGCTAGTTCGCCAGGGTTTGGTTGAAATGAACCTGTAAATGGAGCCGTCCCATCAACAATAGAGACCTCGGCTTGATCATCAAAAACCGTTTGAGTGTAATTGTCTCCAGATCCACCGTTACCATTTGACAAGAATACAAATTGACCTTCAGGTGTGTCGTTAGGGCCAATAATACCAAATGCTAAATCTGAAAGCCAAGGGTGTGTGATGTCGACCGTAACATTAACATCTTCTATTTCTAATCCATTAACAACTTCTATTTCAATATTGGTGATATTCCCATCAGGATCAATAGCAGTAGGGGTTGTATAGCTATACGTTTCACATACATACATACAAGCATTACCAATACCATCACCATCAGTATCTTCTTGATCTGGGTTGGGCCTAGTAGGGCAGTTATCATCATTATTCAATACACCATCTCCATCAATATCATCATCACACACATCTCCGATACCATCTCCATCAACATCCGATTGGTCACTATTAGGGGTGTCGATACAATTATCTACTGGGTCTAAAACACCATCCGCATCCGTGTCTAATGAAAATTGACCTGCAACACAAAAATCCAATATAAAACTATTTATTGCTCCTCCATCAAGGTTAAAAGCATCGATTACAGTCAATGTCCAATCGCCTTGGACAGACTCTCCGTTAAATGCAGATAGCGTTTCCTCAGGGATGTATGTTCCATCATATGGTGGCGTTGCTGAAGTTATTGGCGTTGTGGCATCATCATCAAAAACGGTAATTGAATAATTTTGACCGTCACCTCCGTTGTTAGAAGTTAGCGTCACAATAGTCCCTGTTGGACTTTCTAGGGATATTGTTAAGTCTGAAATCCAACTATGTTCTATATCTACAGTAACATTTACATCTATTAGTTGTAAATCATCGGTCATATTGATGATAGAAGTATATGTTGCTCCTGCGCCAGTTGATATCTCAATTGGCAAGTCGCTGGCTAAAAATGCTTGGCAATCAATTTCAGAGGTCGTAAACTTATTTGCTGTTGAAAAGGACCCTGTAGCACATTGATTTTTGATTCTCACTCTCCACCAATAATCCGTGTTACTTAAAAGTGAAGTTCCTAATTCAAAAGTGTTTATAGAGAGTGTAGTGGTATTAATAATATTCGTAAATCCAGAATCTGAAGCAATTTCTATGTCATACTCCTTTGCATTTGAGTCCTCTTGCCAAGTAAATTGAGGTAATAAACCAACGCCAGTTGCATTGTTTATTGGTGTAGAAAGTGTTGCTGTTGCTACTGTACTACTAAAAAGATTCAATTGAACATCATATGTCTTTGCAACAGATGGAGCTGTCGCAACTGCAGAAATCGTATGACTTCCTAATGCCACATTATTTAACCCAGATACTGTCATTTGAACTACTGTTCCATCAGTTGTTGCAGACATTGGGTTAAAAGTAACCGTTGCTCCAGTAGGTATATTGTTTGCTGCAAAAGTGGTTGTTTCTGCAAACCCTAAAAAAGTTTGATATGTAAAGGCATAAACGGCGTCATTTGGAACACATATATCAAGTGAAGTTTCAGTAGTATTTAACACAAATTCTGTTTCTTCAATCTCAAAATTAGTGCTATTTATTGCTAAAAATATATTTTCGGCACCTTCCACTTTAATCCTTGCAGTTGTAGTGGTCAATACGGGAATTGTTACAGTATGAGAGCCATCATTTGGCACATTAGTTGCCAATGTATGAGGGTATGTTAATCCGCCGTCTACTGAAAGTAAGATATTAACATTTGGAGTGTTAACTGCCCCTACATTGGTATCTGCAACATCCCAAGTCACGATTTCGGAGTCTCCAGAAAATACAGCATAATTTACTGTGTTTTGAGAAGTTACTTGAAATGGTCCTGAACCAGCATCAACCGTTACTATCATGGCGTCGGAGCTACTTTGTGGTGTTAGACCTGTTCCTCCTGAGACACTTCTGTCTCTAACCGTAAAGTTGAAATTTAAATCTCTGCCTACTTCACTTACCGTTTCCCATGACGTATTATTGGCAGTAACTGTTGGGTTCGTTTCTGTAAGTTCTCCAGCTAAGATTCTGCTTAATATTGGCATGTACCTTTCTGGAGTTGTAACAGGGGGTCTTGATCTGAAATTAGCTCCAGATGTGTTTGTTGGACCAAAATTAGTATTAGTAATAGTTCCATCATCTATTTGTTCCCAATTATAATATAAGGCGTCTCCTGCATCAGCATCCGTAGCCGTTCCTTTTAGTTTAAAGGCTGTCCCCATTGGTATGGTATAATCATTGCCCGCATCTGCTACTGGAGGATTGTTTGTAATTGCTGTACCAACCCAACAAGTATTAGTTTCTAGATTTGTAATAATTTGATCAATACTTACATATTGGAAATAGGGATCTGAATGTGGTTGAACATCACTAGGACCTGTAATTCCTGCATACCCCATAATAGTTGTTCCACTTCCAGGTTCTACATTTTTTCCAGTTCCTTCAGAGTTATGAGAAAAAGTATGATTAGCGCCAAGTTGATGCCCTATCTCATGCGGGACATAATCAATATCAAAAGTATCTGAAGGTAGATCATTAGGAAATAAATTAGAAGAAAAACCACTTCCTTTGCTACCGTCTTCACAAATACATCCTATGCATCCTGCATTTCCGTTTGGACTGTCTTTGTGGAAAAGATGTCCTATGTCATAATTAGCTTCTCCTATTTCTGAAGTAAGAGTATTTTGTAATTCACCATTAAGATTACCTCCACCGTATGGATCCGTTGAAGAGTCAGTATAAAGAATCTCTACACCACTAACCAAGGTAAGGGTGAGAGCCATATCAGTCTCGAAAATCTCATTTGAACGGTTCAAAGTTGAAACGACCTGAGCCAATGCATCTTCTTGAACAGTACCATTAGAATCATCGCCATCGTCCCATGTATTTGTGTATTCGGCAGAACCAGAAATTGCTATCCTTAACGTTCTTAATGTTTGATCGTCAGCTGTTTTAAGTGTTTGAGGTTTATTTGCGTTATTTATAATTTCATTTTTCGTTGAGCAGATAAACTCTTCGTCCTTTTTACTCCTATTAGCACCTCTTTCATAGACTGTATATAATAAAGAAGATCTAGTTGACTCTGGTTGAATCAAAACCATAGGATCAACAATAGAACTCAACATAGCATTTAAGCCAAGAGGAGTGACGCTAAAACGCACCCTATTGCCATTGTTTTCAACACCATAGCCTACATAGGTTTTGATATTTGGATAGCGTATAGAAAGATCGTTAGAAAGTACAGGTGCTTCATACACAATGAATTTTTTTAGTTCACCTCTACTGTTTGGAAATGAAATACTAACAGATGATCTAAGGTTTTGAACCCCTCTTTGAGGAACACTCCTCAGTTGTTTTTTTAATGCAACCACGTCTAACTCAAAGGTTAGGTGTGAGTATTTATCAAAAGAGGATTGGGTTTGATTGCTCAACAAAACTTTTTGATTACTTTTTTGGATTTCTGTCCATATTTGATCCTGTGCATATACAGAACTAAATAAAGATAAGAAGATTAAAAATGTAATGAACTGATTTTTTTTTGCCATGATATAATTTGATTTTAGTTATATTTATAAATAAACGATTCACTTACAGTAAATATTTACTGTCCGTTAGTTGTTAATTCCTTAATACAGTCAGTCTAGATATTTCTATCTTTTCAGAATGTAACTAAGTTGATTTATCAAAAAATTAAATGGTTAAATTTTACCACGTTTTAAATTAAAAACACTAGTTCTTTTGGTAGACCTAAGGTTTTTGAAGTAGTACTACAAGACTAGTAGTGTACAATCACTATTGTAAATGATTTGTATTATTCAAAAAAATGGAGTAAAGTAGTTTTTAATTCATAAGTAGTATGGTTTAAAATTAAGGGCAGATAAAACTAATGTTTAAAGTAAACAATGATATATTTTTAACATTATTTTAACATTATTTTTTAAATAAAGACCTGAAATTCAAGTTCCTAAAAATGAATGATAATCCTTGAAACACACTTAATAATAGGGAGAACTTCAGCAAGATTACGATCTGGAAACCAGTTTAACTTTCTAAAATTAAGGAATTATGAAACGGCTTTCAGACGTTTGATTTGGGTACGTGTCAAGTGTTTTTGAACATAGGCTTTATCAACAACCAAAACGGTTTCGTCACTGCTTGGAAGTACAAACATGGCATCGGTTAAAATCTCTTCACATAAGGATCGTAATCCACGAGCTCCTAATTTATATTCAATTGCTTTCTTGACAATAAAATCTAAGGCATCTTCTTTAAAGGATAATGCAATGTCATCCATTTCAAAGAGTTTTTTGTATTGTTTTACAAGCGAATTTTTGGGCTCTGTTAAAATTGCTTTTAAAGTTTCTTCGTCCAAAGGGTTCATATAAGTAAGTACTGGTAAACGTCCAATAATTTCTGGTATGAGTCCAAAATCTTTTAAGTCTTTTGGGATGATGTATTGTAATAAGTTTTCAGTGTCAATTTGCTCTTCTTCGTGAGAAGCTTTATAGCCAATTGCTGACATATTGAGTCGCTTGGAAATATGACGATTTACGCCATCAAATGCACCTCCAGCTATGAATAAAATATTTTCTGTATTGACTTCAATAAATTTTTGATCTGGATGTTTTCGTCCACCTTTTGGTGGCACATTGACTACGGTTCCTTCTAATAGTTTTAAAAGGGCTTGTTGTACTCCTTCTCCAGACACATCGCGTGTAATAGAAGGGTTGTCACTTTTTCGGGCTATTTTATCAATTTCATCGATAAATACAATGCCACGTTCAGCTTTTTCTTGGTCGTAATCAGCTGCTTGGAGTAAGCGTGTGAGCATGCTTTCAACATCTTCACCAACATAACCAGCTTCAGTTAATACTGTTGCGTCCACAATGGCTAGTGGGACGTTGAGCATTTTTGCGATGGTTTTGGCCATCAGGGTTTTTCCAGTGCCTGTTTGCCCTACCATTATAATATTACTTTTTTGGATTTCAATATCGTCCTCAGATGGTGGCTGCAACAACCGCTTGTAGTGGTTATAGACGGCTACAGACATCACTTTTTTGGTTTGTTCTTGACCAATAATGTAGTCGTCCAAAAAGGCTTTGATTTCCTGTGGTTTTTTAAGCATAACATCCGAATTGAGTCCGCTAGTTGTATCTTGCTTTGCTTCTTCAATAACGATTCCATTGGCTTGCTCTATACAGCGATCGCAAATGTGGGCATCGATTCCTGCAATGAGTAAATTGGTGTCAGCTTTTTTCTTGCCACAAAACGAACAGTCTAATTCTTCTTTTGCCATAACTGGTTTGGGGTGTTATTTAACTTCGAGTTAGTATTTCGTCAATCATTCCGTATTCTAAAGCTTTATCAGATTTCATCCAATAATCACGGTCACTATCTGCATATACTTTATCATAATCTTGACCTGAGTGCTTACTAATGATTTTGTAAAGTTCTTCTTTTAGTATTAGGATTTCGCGTGCTGTAATTTCGATATCACTTGCTTGACCTTGCGCACCTCCTAGTGGTTGGTGAATCATCACTCTTGAGTGTGTCAATCCACTACGTTTTCCTTTAGCACCTGCACATAATAATACTGCACCCATAGAGGCTGCCATTCCTGTACAAATCGTTGCAACGTCGGGTTTAATCAGTTGCATCGTGTCATAAATTCCAAGTCCAGCATACACACTTCCACCAGGCGAGTTGATGTATATTTGGATATCCTTAGTGGCATCTGTACTTTCTAAAAACAAGAGTTGTGCTTGAATAATATTGGCAACTTGATCGTTGATTGCTGTTCCCATAAAGATGATACGATCCATCATTAATCTTGAAAACACATCAAAAACAGCAACATTCATCTGACGCTCTTCAATAATATTTGGCGTCAAACCCATTGGAGTCATACTACTTACTATTTTGTCGTAATAAGTACTGCTAATCCCTTGATCTTTTATGGCGAATTTTTTGAATTCATTTCCGTAATTCATAATGCTTTTTTTTAGGTTTTTAGAATGTAAATATAAAGCTATTTATAGTTTTATGCTTGCTTTTAAGGTATAAAAAAACACTTCCTAAGAAGTGTTTTTTATTTAATTATTTACAAAAATTACTTCCCATAAACTTCTTTGACGAAGGCGTCATAGGCTAATTTTTTGTCTTTAAAATTAGCGTTTTCTTTATAGAAATCTAATAATTTTTGACTTGTTAGTTGTTCAGAAATACGTTTCACTTCTTCTTGGTTTGATAGCACACGTGCAACGATGTCTTCAATTTCTTTTTCTGTTGGATTCATTTGTCCATACTGTGCCATCTGGGCTTTGATCATCTCTGACGTGTAAGCTTTTAGGTCCTCAAAATTAACTTGAAGGTTATTGTCTACAATAAGCTTGCTTTCAATTAATTGATAACGCATGCTTTTTTCTGACTTTTCAAACTCCTCTTTGGCTTGTGCCTCGTTTAATTCTGTTTCTCCAGCGGTTTGTATCCATTTCTGAAGAAATTGAACTGGTAAATCAAATTTTGTGTTTTCTACAAGATGTTCGGTAACATCATTCAAGAATTTTTGATCTGCTTGTTGTACAAATTGTTTTTCAGCATCTTCTGTAATTTTGGCTCTCAGTTCTGTAACTGAAGTTACAACTCCTGGGCCAAATAGTTTATCAAATAATTCTTGATCTAAATCTGCTAATTCTCTTGTATTAACTTCGCTAATTGTAAAGGTTACTTGCACATCTAGTCCATGAGCTGTGTCGTGATCTACTTTTAAATAGGTCATCAAATCATGAGAATCATTGAACAATCCTTTGGTATTTAAGGTCAACACATCATCCACCTTCGCTCCTGAAAACGCTTTCAGATTTGGTTTTCCTTTTAATTTATCTAAAGTTAAGGTTGCAGTTGCTTCAATTCCTTCTGCATCATTAAAAAACACACCGGTGACTTCATCTTCATCACCAACCACTGTTTTGGAAACAAGTTTCCCGTATTGTTTTTGAATGTTGATCAATTGATCATCAATCATTTTTTTATCAGCAGTAATTGTATATTTAGTAAGTGCTTTTTTAGCTTTTAGTTTGATGTCAAATTCTGGACTTAATCCAATTTCGAATTCAAACGTAAAATCATCTCCACTCCAATCCAAATCGTCTTGAGCAATTGGCAGTGGGTTCCCTAAAACATCTAATTTTTCGTCTGTAAGGTATTTCCCTAAAGCTTCTTGAAGTGTCTTATTGACTTCGTCAGCCAACACAGATTTTCCATATTGCTTTTTAACAAGACCCATTGGGACTTGTCCTTTTCTAAAGCCAGGGATATTAGCCGTTTTACGGTAATTTGTTAAAATTTTTTCTACATTTTCAGAGTAATCTGCTTTTGTAATTTCAATCTTAACCACGGCATTTAACGTGTCAATATTTTCTCTAGTAATATTCATTGTAATGAAATAAAAATTGGGTGGCAAAAATACAATATTTTTATCGCCTTACAAACATTTTTAAACTTATGTGAATCAAGTGATAAACACACGGACGTTATGAAAAAATTCTACTGGATTTTCGGCATGTAACCAATGACCTGCATTTGAAATTGTTTTGACAACCGCAGTTGGAAATTGATATTTTATGAGTGGTCCATCTTGATCAGAAATATACTCTGATTTATCCCCTCTTAAAAATAAGGTGTCTTTTTGGAAGTTTAAGGTAGATGACAGTGCTTCTCCTACTTCGGAAACGTTGGTTTTAAGGGCTTTTAAATTTATTCGAAGTCCTAAAACACTTGGAGATAATCTGTAAATATTTTTCAATAAAAATTGACGCGTTCCTACATCTTGAACATATTTTGAGAGTTGCTCTTCTGCTTGTTTTCGTGACGTAATTTCTTCAAAATTTAAGGACGATAATCCTTCCAAAATAGCATCGTGATGTACCGGGTAAAATCGAGGAGAGATGTCTGCTACAATTAATTTGGATACAATCTCTGGATACAGCGCTGCAAAAAGCATGGCTGTTTTTCCACCCATAGAATGTCCTAAAAGAACAATATTCTGTAAGTTGTGATGACTGCAATAAGTTTTTAAATCTGCTGCCAACACATCATAATTAAATTCTGAATCGTGAAAACTCCGTCCATGGTTTCTTTGATCTACAAGATGAACTTGAAAGCCTAAACCTGAAAATTGTTTTGCAAGGGTTTTCCAATTATCACCCATTCCCAAAAATCCATGAAGTATAATGAATGGTTGGCCTTCGCCAATGATGTTGGAATGTAAATGCATTATTTTAATTTATTCAAATACATGTTAATGACATTATCTATCCCTAAATACAAACTCTCTGAAATAAGTGCATGCCCAATAGAAACTTCTAATAAACCAGGGGAGTTTTCTTTAAAGAATTGAATGTTGTCAAGTGATAAGTCATGTCCTGCATTTAACCCGAGATCTAACTGCAAGGCGCGTTGCGCACATTTTGTATATGGAGCTATCGCTGCTTTATTTCCAAGAGAAAATTGATGTGCGAATGCTTCAGTATACAGTTCAATACGGTCAGTACCGGTTGCTTTAGCTCCTTCAACTTGTTCTAAACTTGGGTCTAAAAATACTGAGGTTCGAATGTCATTTTGCTTGAATTCTTGAATTATTTCGGTTAAAAATCCTTTATGCTTAAGAGTGTCCCAGCCTGCATTGGACGTGATTGCATCTTCTGCATCAGGAACCAAAGTTACTTGCGTTGGTTTAATTTTAAGCACTAGGTCTATAAATTCTGGAATGGGGTTTCCTTCAATATTATATTCGGTATAAACGACAGATTTTAAGTCGTATGCATCCTGATAGCGAATGTGACGTTGGTCTGGACGGGGGTGAATTGTGACTCCTTGAGCTCCAAATTCTTGCACATCTTTAGCAAATTGAACCACATTAGGGGTGTCGCCTCCTCTAGAATTTCGTAAAGTAGCGATCTTGTTGATATTTACACTTAACTTGGTCATTAAAAATTTAATTTGAAACAAAAATACAAAGTACTTAACGCTTAAAGTATATTATTTTTGATTAATTTGCATCTGATTATAAATGAACTCATGCCTTTAAATCAATTTATTATAAACGATCTAAATCCTTCAAGTCCCGAAACACTTGTAAAGGAGCTGCAAACTGTTTTTAAACAATTAACCTATTCTCATGTTCCTATTTTAAAAGAACATGTATACTTGGGTTGTTTGTCAGAAACGGATGTGTATTGTTTTGAACCTGACCAGAAGGTCTCAGAAGTTCTTTATGCTGTTGAAGGGTTTTTTGTAAGAAACACCTCGTTGTGGCTAGATATTTTGGAAGCGTTTGCTCAAAACAATTGTAACATCATGCCTGTTTTGGATGGCGAAAATAATTACATCGGGTATTATCAATTAATTGATATTATTTCATTGTTTAATGGCACGCCTTTTTTTTCGGAACCTGGCGGAATTATTGTAATTGAAAAAGGTCAAAATGATTTTTCGTTTAGTGAAATCAGTCAAATTGTAGAGTCCAACAATGCAAAGTTGTTAGGTGCTTTTATTTCTAAAAACAAAAATGATTTGACCCAAATTACCCTAAAAATTGGAAAATCTGGTTTAAGTACTATTTTACAAGAATTTAGACGGTACGGATACACTATAATTTCAGGCCATGAAGATGATATTTTTTTACAAACGCTTAAAGAACGGTCGGCCTATTTAGATACATATTTGAACCTTTAAGTGATAAAATCAACACAAATGAAAATAGCTGTTTATGGCCCCCTTTACAATGAGCGCTCAAAAAGTACCATTCAAACACTTATTGAGTATTTAAAAAAGCGGGATGCTAAGGTCGTTTTTGAAAAAAACTTTCAAGCATCCATTGTAACTAACTCTGATATTGATATCAACGCCTATTTTTCTGATACTTTTGAAGAATTGGACGCTTCGTTTGAATTGTTAATAAGCATTGGAGGCGATGGAACCATCTTAAGAGCTATAACGTTTGTAAAAGATTTAAAGATTCCTATTGTAGGAATCAATACAGGACGTCTAGGATTTTTAGCAACCATTCCAATGCATACCATTGAAGAAGCTATGGATGAAATTTTTGAAGGTAATTATAGAGTTTCCAAACGTAGTTTACTAACTATTGACGTGGATGCGAAAGACACTAGTTATGACTTAGACTTTGCGTTGAATGAAATTGCTGTGAGTCGAAAAAACACAACGTCCATGATATCTGTTGAAACATGGTTAGACGACGAATATCTGACATCTTATTGGGCCGATGGACTCATCGTTTCTACGCCAACAGGATCTACCGGATACTCTTTAAGTTGTGGCGGTCCTGTTATTATACCAGAATCAGACAGTTTGGTGCTAACTCCCATCGCACCTCACAATCTTAATGCACGACCATTAGTTATTTCGAGTGACAAGGTTATAAAATTAAAGGTAAGTGGTCGTGAAGACCAACACCTTGTTTCTTTAGACTCTAGAATAAATACCTTAGAAAACAATACTACCATCACCATTCAAAAAGCACCTTTTTGTATTCATATGATTGAACTAAGAGAGGATGGGTTTTTAGAAACCCTTAGAAAAAAACTACTATGGGGTGCAGACCCTAGGAACTAAGCAATATATATTTAAAAATATAGTTAAGTGTGTAACAGTAAAACAAATTATTTGTTCCATCTCTAAATTATTATATTTGCATTCTTAAAATTACAATGAAATCAATTCCAACCCTTATAGGTCTTCTTTTTATTTCGAGTTTGAGTTTTTCTCAGATTTACGAAGTTGGTGGGTTTGTTGGTGGAAGTAATTTTATTGGAGATGTGGGTGCAACTCAATTTGTTAATCCTAACAAACTTGCTTTTGGAGGTTTATTTAAATGGAATCGAAGCCCTAGACATTCCTTAAGGGCAAGTTTGATTTACGGAACTCTATCCGCTGACGATGTATTGTCCAGTGACCCAAGGAGAGAGGTGCGAGCCTATAGTTTTAATGCATCTATTTTAGAAGCCTCTTTAGGTATAGAGTTTAATTTTTTTGATTTTGACTTGCACATGGCTACGCCAATGTCTACTCCTTATATCTATACAGGAATCAGCATGGTGAGTCATCCAAATTTTTATTTTACAACCATTGATTTTGTTTCAGAAAAAACAAGGAGTGATTCCTTTGGAATTCCAATCATACTAGGATATAAGACAACTTTTACTACGCATTTAATTCTTGCTTTTGAAGTAGGTGCACGCTACACGTTTTCTGATAATCTGGATGGAAGTGATCCAAACAACGAAGGATTAAATAATAGTGTCCATTTTGGTAATTTTAATAACAATGACTGGTACGTGTTTAGTGGTTTTACACTAACTTACACATTTGGTAGAAAACCTTGTTACTGTAATTTTTGATATGAGTTTAAAATCTAACATCCATTCACAAAACCTCCCGAAGCACATTGCCATTATCATGGATGGAAACGGACGTTGGGCAAAGGAAAAAGGTCTTCTTAGAGTTTTTGGTCATGAAAATGGCACAAAATCTGTCCGAACAACTGTAGAAAGCTGTGCTGAACTTGGTATAGAAAATTTGACACTCTATGCTTTTTCTACAGAAAATTGGAACCGTCCAAAATTAGAAGTAAAGACCCTAATGCAACTTTTAATTTCTTCTTTAAAAAAAGAAATGAGTACGATGCAAAAAAACAGTATCCGATTAAATGCCATAGGTAACCTTGAGCATCTTCCCACTAAGGTTCGGAAAGAATTACTGCATGTAATTGATGAAACTAAAGACAATACACACATGACTTTGACCCTTGCATTAAGCTATGGTTCTAGAGATGAACTGGTAAATGCGACGAAGCAAATATGTGATAAAGTTAAAAATAATATAATTTCAGCAGAAAATATTGATGAAACGCTAATTAATCAGCATCTTTACACCCAGAATTTGCCAGATGTAGATTTATTAATACGTACAAGTGGTGAAAAACGCATCAGTAATTTCCTTTTATGGCAGATTGCTTATGCAGAATTATATTTTACTGATGTATTTTGGCCCGACTTTACAAATGAAAATTTGTATGAAGCCATTATAAACTATCAAAAAAGAGAAAGACGATTTGGAAAAACAAGTGAACAGCTTAGTTAATAAAGCTTTTAGATACAGAAATACAATCCTTTACTTTTGCTTATTCTTAAGCAGCTTTGTAATATTCTCACAGGAAACAAAACCAGCCCTAACAACTTTTACGATCGCTGACATTACTGTCACTGGAGAAACTTCATACGGAGCCGAAACGATCCTCACCTACTCTGGATTAAAAAAAGGGGAATCTGTAATCATCCCTGGAAGTGTAAAAATAAGTGCTGCGATCAAGAAGTTATGGGACTCTAACCTATTTAGCAGTATTGAGGTCTATGCAACCAAAACAGAGGGTAGTAATGTTTATTTAGAAGTAGCTCTAGATGATTTACCAGAACTAAAAGACGTTAAAATTGTAGGTGTCAAAAAAGGGAAAATTAAAGAAATAATTAAAGAAAATAATCTTACATCAGGAGTTAAAGTCACTGAAAATTTAATTACCACTACTAAAAATTATCTTGAAAACAAATATCGAAAGCTTGGATTTTTAAATACAAAAACATCCGTTACAACTTCAAAAGTTGTAGATTCTGTTAAAAAATCAAGAGTTGACATGCTTGTACGCATTGATAAAGGTCAAAAAATAAAAGTAAAAAACATCACTTTTAATGGTACCGAAAAATTAAGTGCTAAGCAACTTCGTAAAGCGATGAAAAATACGAAGAAAAAAAACATACTTAGAGTTTTTAAACGTTCAAAATACATCGAAGCTGACTACAAAGAAGATTTACAGAGCCTTGTAGATAAATACAAAGAAAAAGGATACAGAGATGCACGTGTTATTTCTGATACACTCACCACAAACGACAACAATACTGTTAGTTTAAATATTGGTGTAGAAGAGGGTGAAAAATATTATTATGGGTCTATCAATTTCTTAGGAAATACGATCTATTCTGATGACCAACTGAACCAAGTTTTAAAAATTAAAAAAGGAGACACCTATAATGGTATCGAGTTAGAAAAAAGAATCGCAGATAACTCAGATCCTGACGCTTTTGATTTGACAAACTTATATCAGAATAATGGTTATTTATTTTCTACAATTACACCTGTTGAAGTGAGTACTAATGGAAACATCATTGATATGGAAATTAGAGTTACGGAAGGAAAGCCAGCCTATTTCAAAAACATCAGTGTTTCTGGAAATGACAAAACAAATGATGCAGTTATCTACAGAGAACTTAGAACACGACCAGGTCAATTGTATAGCAAGAGTAATATTGTAAGAACCATTCGCGAACTTGGACAACTCGGGTATTTTGATGCACAGCAAATCTCGCCAGATCTAAAAAACATAAACCCAACAGATGGTACTCTTGACGTAGAATATACCGTTGTTGAAAAAGGTGCAAGCCAAATTGAATTACAAGGTGGTTATGGTGGTGGTGGATTCATAGGAACTCTGGGACTTTCCTTTAATAACTTCGCTATAAAAGATATTTTTAACAAAAAAGCGTACAAACCTTTTCCAATGGGTGATGGACAAAGTTTAGCGCTCCGTTTGCAAGCTAGTAGATTTTATCAAACGTATAGTTTATCCTTTTCTGAACCTTGGTTAGGAGGTGAAAAACCTGTGCAGTTTTCTACATCACTATCTCAAACAAAGCAATTTTTATACAACCCAGCCACTAGAAATGCAGACAAATCTAGAAGCTTTAATATTACAGGGCTTACATTTGGAGTTGCTAAAAAACTATCAGTTCCCGATGATTATTTTGTATTATCACAAGCTATTAGTTTTCAATACTATGATTTGAACAATTACAATACAGGTTTATTTACATTTGGAAATGGAAACTCCAATAACCTAGCATACACAGTTGGTCTAAGTAGAAACAATACTTTTAATGATCCCATCTATCCAGAAGGAGGGTCTAGTTTTAGTTTAACAGCAAAGCTAAGTTTCCCATACTCCGCAGTTAATAATGTGGACTATAGCGCCCTAAAAACAGAAAGGGAAGAGCAGAATGATCTTATTCAACAATACGCTACAGTATCAACCCCTGAAGCCACTGAAATTAGAAATACTGCTTCTCAGCGTATTAGTGAAATTGATCAAGAACGGTACAAGTGGTTAGAGTTTTATAAAATTAAATTTAAAGGAGAGTGGTACACTAAATTAGCTGGAAAGTTGATATTAAAACCAACCTTTGAATTTGGATTTCTTGGAGCCTACAACAACGACAGAGGCGTCATTCCGTTTGAACGCTTTTTTCTAGGTGGAGATGGATTAGGTACTTATAGTCTGGATGGCAGAGAGGCAATTGCATTAAGAGGTTATCCGAATCAATCGCTTTCTAGCCAAGATGGGGGATCTATTTATAATAAGTTCTCACTAGAACTAAGACATCCAATTACACTGGCACAACAAACAAAAATATATGCACTTGCCTTTTTAGAAGGTGGGGCTTCTTATAATAATTTTGATGATTTTGATCCCTTTACTATCCAGCGGTCTGCAGGTGTTGGTTTAAGATTATTTATGCCCGCATTTGGTTTATTAGGAATAGATTTTGGACATGGATTTGATCCATTACCTGGAGATATTAACAAAAGTGGATGGCAGACTCACTTTATTATAGGGCAACAATTTTAACATTTGAGACGGTACATTAATAAAGTAAACAGAATGAATGGAGTTGAGTTGAAATATTTTAAAATATATTTCGTTAATTTGATAAACATTGATAAAATCCGATTCCAATAATTTGAAACCACTGTAAAATGAATTTGTTAACTTTAAAATTCTTGAAACTAACCTCGCTCAAAAAAACAAGCATTTTGTTTTTTTTATGTTTGTTAGGGACTTCTGTATATGCACAAAGAAGTGTGCGTATCGGCTATATTGATACAGAGTATATTTTAGAAAACATCAGCGAATACTCTAACGCTAATTCACAATTAGACTCTAAAGTACAACAATGGAAAAGCGAAATTGAAAAACGCTTAACAGAGCTAGAGGATCAAAAAAAACAACTCAATAATGAGCGTATACTTCTCACAAATGAGCTCGTTTCTGAACGTGAAGAAGATTTACAAATTATAGAAAATGAAATTATTGAGTACCAACAAAAACGTTTTGGCCCTAATGGCGATTTGATGATTCAAAAACAACAACTCATACAACCTATACAAGATCAAATTTTTGCAGCCGTTCAAGAAATTGCAATGAGCAAAAAATACGATTTCATATTTGATAAATCTGCCGATGTAGTCATGTTGTTTTCTGCGGACCGCTATGATATTAGTGATCGAGTACTAAAAACCATCAACAGATCTTCCAAGAGAACCCAAGTGGACTCAAGAAAAGAACGAAAAGAAGCCAAAGAAGAGGAAACCATCGTGGAGGAAGATTCTACTAAAAGTGGACGTCAAAAACTATTAGACGAACGGAAAGCTCAACGAGAAGCTTTATTAGAAGAAAAACGCCAAAAGAAATTAGAGGATCGTGAGGCAAGAAGAATAGAAGTAGAAGCTAAAAAGCAAAAAGCAATAGAAAAACGCACAAAAGCAAAATCTGCAAGAACAGCTGCAACTGAAGAAGTTAAAAGTACTGATGAACAATCATTAAGCACCAAAAAAGTAGACCAGAGAGAAGCACGTAAAAACGAACTTGCAGCTAAAAGACAAAAAGCGGTGGAGGAGCGTGCAAAAGCGAAAGCAGATAAAAACCCTAACACAACTAACAATACTGAAAAAATAGACCAAAGGGAAGCACGTAAAAACGAACTTGCAGCTAAAAGACAAAAAGCGTTGGAGGAGCGTGCAAAAGCGAAAGCAGATAAAAGCCCTAAAGCTACAGCTACAAAAACTTCCGAAGTAAATAACGATAGAGAAGCGCGTAAAAAAGCCTTGCAGGAAAAGAAAAAACAAGCACTAGCAGAGCGTAAAGCACGACTTGAAGCTCAAAAAAGAAAAAGAGATAGTATTAGAAACAATAAATAAATTTAAATATAAACACAATTACAATGAAACACTTAAAATCACTTTTATTAGCAACTACACTTTTTGTTGCAACTAGTTTTACTGCGCAAGCTCAAACTAAAATTGCACATATTAACACACAAGAATTAGTAGAAGCGATGCCAGAAATGCAAAGTGCAAAGTCCGAATTAGAGAAATTGGCTAAAACTTATGAAACAGATATTCAGGCTATGGCAACTGAGTTACAAAATAAAATAAAACAATACGATGGTGAGTCCTCTACTAAAACGGATGAGGAAAATGGAAAACGCTTACAAGAAGTTCAAGGAATGGAACAAAGTATTCGTCAATACCAAACACAAGCACAGCAAGACTTACAGAAAAAAGAGTTTGATCTCTTAAAGCCAATCACTGAAAAAGCAAAAAATGCAATTCTTAAAGTTGGAAAAGCAAAAGGATTCGATTATGTCCTTGATGCTTCTCAAGGGCAAGGCGTTATTTTTGCTGGTGGTACGGACTTATTAGTTGACGTAAAAACTGAATTAGGATTTTAAAACACCAACTTTCAAATAATTTATAAAAAGCTGCTTCTATTAGAGCAGCTTTTTTATTTTTGTAATATATGAGTTCAAAACCCATTGGTATATTTGATTCGGGTGTAGGTGGCCTTTCTATTTGGAATGAAATCCACCAATTACTCCCTATGGAATCTACTATTTACCTTTCGGATTCAAAACATGCTCCTTACGGTCCAAAAGGACAGGAAGTTATCACTAACCTTTCTATTAAAAACACAGAGTGGCTCATTAACCAGGGCTGCAAGCTAATTGTAGTGGCTTGTAACACTGCTACAACAAATGCCATTGACATACTGAGGGAAAAATACTCCATACCCTTCATTGGAATTGAGCCCGCCATTAAACCCGCTGCAATTCAATCAAAATCTAA